>ERZ651776.1141-NODE-1141-length-33275-cov-4.710434_pt1 | contig 33275 bp, 23 predicted proteins | sample MGYA00514761_ERZ651776 | MGnify/ENA metagenome assembly ERZ651776
GATGCATCGATACAGTGGGGTGCATCATTCACTATCTGTGTGTGTGTGTGTTCTCCCCCGCCTCTTCTGCCCCCCTCTTTCCCCCCCTCCCCCCAACCAAACGGAATCGTTTTGGTGGGGCGCTTTTAGCAATACCTTGGAAGCTCTTAAAACAGACAGCGAGACTCTGGGGGAAAACATAACAAACAATCACTACAAGAGTTTGAAGAACTTGCAGAACGAACAATCGTATCTCCAGGAACAGATCCAGAAATCTGTAGATCAATTGGTCAAGCGCCGGGAGGATGCTACGGCGAGGGTGGAGGCAGCAATGAAGGAAAAAGAGAAGGCGGTGCAAAAAGTTCAGACGCTCCTTTCAAGCGTCGCGCAGGGCGCCAAGGCCAAGATTAATGGCGAGAAATCTACATCGACAATGAAGATTCTAAAGAAAATCAGCGGTGTCATTGAGAAGAACGAGAAGCAAGCGACCGACCAGTCAAAAAAGTTGTTCAAGAGGCTTCAAGAGTGCGAGGCCGAAGTGGACGAGGCAAACAGATCATTGAAGAGCGCGACCGATTCTATTCACACGAGCATACCAAATTTTACCCGCGATTTGCAAGTCATGGACGAAAGCCGACATTCTCGGATAAAAAATCTCCTGAGGAATCTGATTGAAACCTATCTGACCCAGCAAGAGACTTCAATAAACGCCCTGAAGCGGTTAAAGTCGGATATTGACAACCAAGGATCTCTCATCGAGAAGGCCGAGAACGATGTGTCGAAGAACTCGGGTAGTACTCTTGATATGCAGAGTGAAAGCATTCACGCTCTGGCGGCGATCCAGCCGTCATCTCTGAGCAAGGAGACTTTGGAACGTCTCAAAGACTCGGCGAAGTCCAACGTTAAGGCTGAGACGGCCGTCTGGTTCAATGCTTTTGTCGGTCGTATTTACAGAGACGCTAGTTGCAGTAGTAAATTTCTGCACGACTACGAGAAGCTGATTGCCTCGAAACTAAACAAAGCGAAAAAACCAAAGTACATCGGTAACTTTACCGTGTCGAACCTTTCTCTTGGACAGATCCCGCCAATCATTCGGAATGCGAAGTGGGTCCTTCCCGGAGAGCTCCAGGGGGCCGATCTCGAGCACGATGCCGCGGCGGACCTCGATGTCGTCTACAGGAGCAATAACGGCAATGCAATTGAACTTAAAATCAACACGGATATTTGGCTCAACTGGCCTAGAGAAAAAGGCACCTGCATACCAGTCAAACTCTCCCTAAAGCTGGTGGAGCTGACGGGCAGTGTCCGTCTCGGCGTAAGAAAGGGAAAGTCGTTTTGCTGCTTCATGAGAAACCCTCATACGAAATTTGATGTGAAGAGCTCGATAGGGAATTCCGCCTATCTGAAGAATGCACCGATTGTGGAGCGTGCTATAGTGAGAATCGTCAAGGACGTTATTGCGAAGAAGTTTGTCTGGCCCCGCGTGATGAAATTCAAGCTTTTGTGGCCCAAGGCCTGGTGGCCAGACTACCGGGGCCTCGAGAACTTCCCGGAGAGCTGGGGAAAAACAACGGACGAGTGGAAGTTGGAAAAGAAAGAGAATGAGAAAGAAGCCGAGCAGCAGCAGAGGGTGCTAGGGGATCGCGAGGAAGGGGCCACTGATGCCAGCACCGGCACCGGCACCGGCACCGGTGGTGCTATTATCGGCGCCGTCGATGTCGCATCTGATATTGTTGCAGATATTGAGGAGACGAAAAAATTGCTGGAAAATCGCAAGCAGAGCTACTTTAACGACGACGAGGAGGACAGTGACGATGAAGAGGACGACAGGGACGATGATAGCGTACCGTCAGATGACACAGAAGAAAGCGATAGCGACAGTGAAAGCGAAACAGATTCCATTTACGAGGATTTAGAGTTAGAGCCCCCCCCGGGGCTTCCTGAAACCCCCCCTATCGCTATCACCACACACGACAACAACAAACCCTGTTATACCCCTCGACCCCCTTCCTCTCCACCACCACGGTAAGAATTTACCACTACCACACTACTAGGCTAAAACCACAAAAAATGCACAATTTTGAGACCGAAATGCTTTGTAACAATTTCCTCCTTCTCCTATCCCCCTATCCCCCACCCTCCACCTTTCTCAATTTTCCGTTGGAGACATTTCTGCACTGTACCTTATGATGCTTGTAGTTTGCTTTTTGACAGCTCTTTGAGCAGTATTTTACCGTGCCGCATCCCCCGCAGAGGAGCAATTTGCGCTCCGGCGTCTCTGGTCCTAGACATTCAGCGCAGCTATTTGAGGCTAAGGGCTTACCAAATGCCACATCGGTTTCGTTTGCACGTATTCGCACCGATGTTGATGTCGATGTCGATGTCGATGTCGATGTTGATGTTGATGTTGATGTTGATGTCGATGTCTGTGTCTGTCCTGGCCCTGCCTGAAATGCTGGCGGCGCCACTACCTTCCTCTCATTTGCCAATAAATTATCCTGGAATAAGGTTAGCCTCACGATGATTACAATCCATCTCCTCATCAGTAGTCATGTCTCAAGCAACTCACCTCCTCAGCTGCCAACCCGGAAAAGAACGCCATCAATATGTAGGCTACGAAAAACCATCCGACGAAGATTACAAGGTAGAACATTTTACGCAGCAACGTGACAACTGGCTCGATGTGAGGGTCATTCTTAAGAAACTCCTCTCCACTCGCATTATTACCCGCTTCGCTCGCCGCTTCTTTTTCCCCAAGGGGATGGAATTCTTGATCATCGTTGCAATTAACGTCGTCACCGAAACTATTGTTGTGATTGGAGTTAAATGGCTCAAACACATATCCTTCTCCTCCACACACTTCCAACATGGTTCGTCACAAAATAAATAAATTAGTCTAGAAGGAAACCCAAAATTGAATCACTCCCAAAGATTTCGGCTTGAATTTTTTTACCTGGCAGCCCAACCCTCCTGTCGATCACGACCGCCTGTTAATCAATCACTCTGGCACTAGCGCCGCTGCCCCAACGATGCTTAGGAAAGGGAAGAGAAAACAGGGTGTTCCTAGTCTCAGCAGCGCACACAGTCGTCGGTCTCAACAACTCGGTAAAGCTGGTGAGTAACTTCCGCCACCGATTTTGTGCGTTCCATTATTTTCGCTCATCCTTCCCACCCTCCTTAAATTTAGGGGACTATGGCCTGATGAAGATATCTTCTCGGCCCTCTGACGAGCTTTACAGCCACAAGATGAACTCTTTTGGCCGATCAATGCGATCGAAGGAATCCACTTACGAGAAGAAAGTTGGCCCCTATGACAGGTCATTGGTAATGATCCTGTCAGTGAACTATGAGGGGGTCCTACCAACGTATGATGTTCGAGTGTGTGAGAATTGCCAGGTGGCGAGAAACTGTGAGATGAGCGACCTTGAGATTGTATACCGCAGTTCTTCAAAGGAGCAGCAGGACTACAACCTCTTCGACAAGTTCAAGGCCGCTAAAGAGTCGATTCAGCACATAAAGGGGAGCGATGGAATGTTGTTTGAGGTTGTCGATGAGCAGGAGGTGAAGACTTGCAATTGCTTGCTTATGTGTTTGTTGCCTTGGGCGTTTGCATTTTTTCAAAATCTTCTTTGCATTAGCCCCCTAACCAAACCAAGCTAACACCTCTTTACCTCCCACTTACTAGAAACTACTCAACGATCCCAAAAAGACTTTGTTCCAATCCTTCCTTGATTTCACGACGAAAAGCATGCGGAAGGTTGTTTACGGTTTTCTGCCTTTCAAATTCACTTTGACCCTGAATCCCAAACTCTTCTTCCTGCTATGCAATATTTTTATCTATATAATTGAGCCCATACGGATCATGTTCATTCCAGTCTCGATGGATGAGGGTATCGGAATAGTGTCTTCGATAGCTCTTGCTTTCGTCTTTCTTGAAATTTTTCTGGAGGTATGCATAAGGCCCTCCACGTACAGCGAAATTCAGAGGACCGACGTGGCTTACGAGTCTGTGAATGCAAGATTTATAACCCAGATGAGGTGGGTTGCGCTCCGAACTCGTTAATAGCACCACTCGCTCACTACCTCCTGCTGCAGAGACAGATAAGACAGAGACTAACCAACCGCCACGCCAATCGCTCGACAATTTTAGCTTTGCAGCCGAGTTCATCACTGCCGTATTTGTGATACCAGATATTATTTCTTGCTTCTCAGATCAAAATAACAATCCAGACGTAAGATCAGAGTGGTGGGTGAACATGACGCTGACGCGAGCTCTTCTGGACGTGTCTTACGTGCTTGGGATAAGCCGGCTCGAGCGAGTCCGAGGTTGGGTGATACTTACCTTGGCACATTTGCGTGTTACTGGAATTGGCCGCCACATTAAGAACAACGCGATTATGCAGAAGCTGGACGACGAGGACATGAAAATGATGGCGAAAACAGCCGATGCAACCGAAGAAGAAGCATACCTTGATCACAGCAGCAGACATGTCGACAAAGAGAAAGAGACGCCCCGTTGGTCGCATAGCCGGCATAACTCATTCTCATCTACTTCTATTTCGTTGGTGAACCCGGCCACTCTTTCACGCGAAGCCAAGGAAAAGCAAAATGCCGCCGCTCAGAAGTCCATCGAGATGCAGGAGAAGATTGAGGAAGAGGTGAGGAGTGCTTCTTTTTAGCGAAAATCAATCCATTTGGTTTGCTCAGCAATCCAATCCAATCCAATCCAATCCAATCCAATCCAATCCAATCCAATCCAATCCAATCCAATCCAATCCAATCCAATATATTATTAACCCATCGTCCGGAATATTTTAGCGAAAGAAACGAAACGAAAAAAAACTCGAGCGGTTGACGAAGGCGAGGAAGCTCCGAAATGCACTCATCGTTTCCAACTATTATTACATCTTGGTGACAATCTTCTTGTTCTTCTCTCTGTTGTCTCCGTTTGCTATCATGGAAGCATCCTCATCTCAACCAGGGAAATTTGGTGTAGATCTGCTCAATTCATTTAACGTCGAATATCCCACAGAGAGTGATTGTGAAAAATACCGCCAGAATGTTGTCGGCTGGCTGATCGCCTGGGCTCCTCAGTTCAGGACAAATCTTGCCATCGACAAGATTATCGATGTTGAGTCGCCATTCGTCTTGGAGGTTGACACCCTTCCCGCTCGTTGCGACTTCCAGAAGTTACCTGCCGGGGAGATTGTGGACATCCGACGCGGGACGAAGTGAGTACAGTGCGCGCGAGTGAAAAAAACACTTAGGGAATGTGTTCTGCTGTTCTGCTCGAAGTTTTACCGATTGATTACCAACCGACTAACTTATTTCGCGCAAAATACCGGATTCATAGGTGCGAATGGGTGACTCGACTGTTCCCCAATATGACGAAGAGTGAGATGGCGCCTTTAATTTCTCTTTTTAGGCTCTCGAATTATGCGGAGGGTCAAGGATGTTTCGGAAATGAGGATAGGAGAAAATTCTACCGATTGTTGGAAACGGTACCGTACTCGCAGTCAGAGGTCGTGAATAGCGTCTCATTTGAGAGTCACATCATCCTTAACTTTCGAGTGATTTGCGCTTCGCTTGCCTTTGATGAGCTTGTCGCCAAGTTGGTCATTGCCGTTTCTCTGTGGCTCAGCCTGCAAAAGATGATGGCTGACGCCAAGCGATTTGTCCTGAACCCGTTGAGACACTTGCTGTCAATCGTATACATTTACGCCAAGAACCCTCTAGCGACCGTGAAGATCGAAGACTTGCTGCGGGATACGGACGAGGCAGGGGGGCCGGAGACTCAACAACTCACTAATGCCATCGGACAGATCACCCAGCTGCTGAGAAAGTGTTGGGGCGTGGCTGGCACAGGAATCATCAGCGAGAATATATCAGCCCATCGAGATGTCACCGGAGCTAGTGCCAAAATATTCAACCCTATGGTCGACGGAAAGAAGGTGCAGGCTATCTTCGGATTCGCCAAGATCGGAGATTTTGACTTTCTGGTGTCCAGTCTGGATGACGACGTATGCCAGATTATCAACAACGTGGCTGCCGTTGTGCATAGTGAGGTTTTTAGGTGGGGTTTAGGGAACAGCGGCCAGTGCAATAAAAATTTGGGTGCCTCGTTTCTTTTAGTTTGGAGAATCGGCGAGACGAAAATGGTACTGGCAGACCAGGCTAGGGCCAAGAGTCTTGTCTTTGGTCACACGAGAAAAGTTGCCCCTACATCTCCTACTACCACCACGGGAAAGAGCAGACACTCCAAAAGCTCGCGGGACATGTCCATGATGGGAGGAGTGGTCGAATCATCCTACGACGAGGTCGACTTGGCGGAACTCCCAGGCATTCAAGAGTTCAGCGAGAGGGCCGTTCTAGGTCTTCTGAAAACCTTCGCACAGCTACAGCGCGATCGCAAGCTAGTCAAGTGGAAGAATGACATGAGATTGGGGGCGGGGGTTGGCGACTTTGAGGTGGACGTTAATTTTGGACTGTCGGCTGGCTGGGCAATGGAGGGGGCAGTAGGCAGTCTATTTAAGGTCGATGCTACGTATCTGTCCCCCCACGTCAACATCGCGGCGAGGATGTGCACTGCATGCGCCCAGTACGGAGTCAACATTCTGGTCAACCACAGCTTCCACAGGCTCCTGGGGGAATCGGTGAAGGGCAAGTTTCGTCACATTGATAACGTCACCTTTAAAGGAAGCGGTGTCGTACAGCCCATCTATACGTACGATTGCCGCGCTATGCCGAATTTATGTCTCAACGGCAAGCCAAGCGAGTTGTGGGACGAGATCTCGAGGAACTATAGCGAGCAACTATGGGATACCGACAGCGATTTGTTAGACATGAGGCTTCACGCAGTTGGAAACGACTTCTCAAAAATTTTCGACAAAGGGTTTTCTGCCTACGTGAAGGGAGATTGGAAGAAGGCTCTTCACCACCTGGAGAAATCTCGTGTGCTGATGATCAGGAATAGCAAAGAAGCCGGCTGGGAGACGGAGAATATGAGCGAGGACAGTTTGGGGAAGGACGAGTGGGCGGACGGGTGCAGCGCTGTCTTGATCTCTTACATGAAAAGTTTTAGTGACCTGAAGCCCCCGGATGGGTGGAGCGGGTATCGCCCACTGACAAAGAAGTAACTGATGCATGCATGCTATAACCACAAATGTGCATTCCCTATTTTTCTTTCGTAACATATAATCGACCTCCTTCTTTAATTCTCAATTCAAATCTTTCAAAAACCACCCAGTTTCGGCACATTAATCCCTCCAACTTCCAGAAGACTTGCGTCGCCGAACACCCCACCCATTCTACTTCCACTTACTCCAACTACTGACGAGACCGCTTCCCTTTTTCGCTTCCTATTGGCACGATCCTCGGCTTGCAACTTTTGTACAGCCACAGAAAGGATAATGACGTCCATAAGCGACGACTGCTTCGGGTCAATATCGAAGTTGCCATCGTCGTCGTCGTCGTCGTCGTCGTCGTCGTCGAAGGCGGCGGTAATTGAACCATTATCCTTACTTTTGACGTATATACTTGCCAATCCACCATCCAGGGGCGGGACTGAGGCGGAATTCGTGACGACCAGGTCCGTCCGCTCGTTCAATAACCTTCGAACATTTCCAGTCTCAAAATTCTCCCACCCCCTGACTTCCATCCATATCTGAATCGCCCTTTTTAGGTGTTGATATCTCTCATCACTTGATTTCAACGATTTCGGCTGCTTCGAAGCAGCGTGATAGGCAATTAGATGAGCGAAAGTAAGGTTGAATTTTACAACTTTCTTTGGCGATTTTGTGCTAGATAAAAGCTTGATAGCCGAATTGACATCGCCCTCCATCAGATATGCGATAGCACAATTATTTTTAGCCACCAAGTTATCGGGAGAGTGCTCAGCAGCTTTAAATATAAGGCCCTTCAAATGTGCCACCCCCTCGTCAATTTCGTGGGGATTCTGGAGCTGGATTTCCGCACACAAAATGGCGTCAGCCGCGTAGAGAGAGGCGGCAAATGAACCCTCCGAGAGGAGGACTTGCACTTTTTGTAAAGCCAGCGTCGCTCGATTCATCTGCAAGAGGGAGTAGATCAAAGTGTGTCGTATTTTATCGTCACTGTCGCCGTCTTCGTTGCCGTCGCTATCTTTTCCGTTGTTCTCCAACAACTCATTGCATGCGTCCACCGCTACTGGAAAGTCCCCGCTCTTCTCGCTCAGACTCGGGCGGGCCGTCGAGAGGAGATAGAGCAGATGGTTACGGCTGATGTGCTTAGCGGGGGCACAATTTAGAGAGACGTCGAACCGATTTGATCCTCGAGGGAGGATGCTGACCGTGTTCTGGTGCGACGATTCTTGCTTTGGTTTCACGGGCGGTGGATTGTCAATTTTAGCGACCAAACTCAACAGTAGCTCGATCGCAGTCTGGGCCATGTCGGCACTGTCGCATTGTCCCAAACACCGGCTAACGTTGTATACAACTTCATCTCTTACGTTATCGTCGTCGTCGATCGCACGGCGGAAGTGAGCCAGCGATTCTTGAGGTTGGGTTGTAATGGTGCCTAGAAAGTTATTTTGGGCACAAGACTGGGGACTGGGAACAGATGAGAGAGCGTACGACTTTAGCGTAGAGAAGGTATTATTCGAATCCCTATTCTCTGGGTCGGTGGTCGTTAATTGGGCAATTGAAGGGTCTGGGGGGGATTTGTCAATAAAGTCTGAAAGAACTTTGCTGTTGAGTGATGCAGACTCGCAGGAATCGTCGCTTTTCATAAGAGAAGCGTTGGTAGAGGTAGCAGAGAAGGAGGGATTCTCAACTGCTTCCCTCGTCGCGGTTGTGCCGGTGCCGGGGCCGGGTATCTTGAGCAGCGAGCAGGCCGTATTCTGAGCGGCGATGAAATTGTCGAGCATTTTGATAGCCCGTGGGACGGCAGGAGAGCCAGCGAAAGAAGTGAACCATGATCGAATTGACAGACTCATCTCATTGGGTGTGGGGGTCGTCGCTGCGGGGCCCGAAGGTGGCGTCGGGTGGCACCGGATGCAATTTTTTTCGTAAAGCATGCAACACTCAAAGGCAAGGGTCAAGTCCTCTAGCAAATTCGAAAGCGTTCTCTCAATCGATTCGCGGCCGTCAACATTTTCCTGCTTGAAGCCCATCGTGACCCAAGCAGATGTGATCGCATGGGAGAGAATAGTTACAGCGAGAGATGGGGCGGTCGAGCACCGACTGCATCTGTTTCTGTTGCGTTGTGCTGATGACTCAGGCAGAGCAAAGTCCCAACTTGTTTCGTTCGATTTCAAATATTCGGTCGCAGAGTGCAAGGCAGAGCGATACAATTCATTCCTTGACACAGAGGCTGCAACCAGACCCGGAAAGCCTTCATCAGTGCAGCCATTTTTTTGCTGTGCTCTGAGCATGCATAGTGCCTCGTCACATTGCATAGCCAGCATGGTAAGCTTCCTGTTGATCTGCGCCATTGGGATATTATCCTTGGCTTCATTTAGCGGACAAACACCTGGTTTTTTAGTCTGGTAGGCAACCGCATGATCACGAAATAGGTCGGCCGCAGCGCTGTACGATTCATTTTGGTAAAGGGTTGAAGCGAGGTTGATTGCCTGTCTCGGGGTCTTTGTCAGAAATGGGGGTGCAAGCAACGAGGTATTGAACGTGACAGAAGAAGCAGGAGGAGGGGACGGACCCCGAGGACGACTCGCCATTGCGGGAAAGAGAGGGGGAGTCGTCGTATTACACCAAAAGCTAAAATTCAAGGGATAAAAGCGCGCTGCGGTCCTCAAATATTTGAAGCCAGGACAAGAAAAAATAAGGAGGGGTCCAGGTACGAAAATGCCTAACAGTGTTCAGTTGAAGTAAGATTTCTAGTTTTGGTTATCATATTTTCGCCCCGCGCACCAAATTTATTTACAGAATTGTATGTGTCTATGTCAACAATAAACATTTGATTCACGGTAATCACATCCAACAGACTCCTAAAACCATATGCATTCAAAATTATCCGTTTTACTCGTCCTTCTCCTGCATTATACCGCCGCCTACACCTTTACTACCTACACCCTGAAGAGAGAGAGAGCTAGTGCCAGTGCACGTCGACCCATCACCCGACTGCAAGCAGACTGTGACTCTTCTGACGACCCGGTACCAAAGATAAGCGACGATGAGTGGCGCTCATTTCGAGCAAAATTGGTGAGCAACGAAGAAGGGAAGGTCGATGCAAATTCTGCCTCCCCCTCCCTCGAGCAGTATCAATATGCTTACGATGCAAAAACGTCAATTGAGACCGGCTCAATTATCGCCGCCTACACCCCCCCTTCTTCTCCGAATGCCCCTCCCGGTGGTGGTTCATTTGGCCTCCGCCAGAATTACTTCCATAAGTCTGTCATTCTTCTCCTCTCCCACGATCGCAAGCGCTTCACAAAGGGGATAATCCTCAACCGACCTATCGAACGCACTGTAACCTACGCTAACCTGACTTGGACTTGCTCGTATGGCGGCGACGTGCAGTGTTTCGATAGCGTGAACCTTTTCCCTTCATTTGTTTGTCTGCACACACTGAGGAGTCCTGAGGCGCAGAGGATATCCATCCCCATCACCGGGGTTATATCGTGGACAACGATCGAAGCGGCCAGCATTCTTGTGAAGGAAGGAAAAGGGGTGACGCAGGATGATTTCAGAGTGTACTGCGGTTATGCCGGTTGGGGAAAAGACCAGCTTGAAGGCGAGCTTTTGCGGGGAAAGTCTTGGTACAGTGTTTCGGCGGACTCCAAATTTTTGGAAGACGAAATAATTGGGGTCGGTTGTGAAAATGGTTGCTACGAAGAGGATATTCGGAACGGCGGTGTTGGTATGTGGGAAAGGTTGATGGATTTGCTGGGGAAGAGGGAGGAAAAAGAGGAGTCGAGGGGGGGTTTTGGAGATCTGATGTTGAAGGAATGGACCATAACAGAACTGAGGCGCAACTCGGAGAGAATTTTTACGGTGGGTGGTGGCACCCCTCTTTCGCCGCCGACTTTCATTGACACTACAACGGCCTCTACTAAGGAGATATTGAAAGACCCACTCGCCGAGCGAATTATCAAGGCTAGCAATGACCTTGCCAACAACCGTTTTGTGGGAGCCGGCAGCGTCGTTCTGGCAAGCGAAAGTCGACAATCTACGGGAAGACCTCCTTTCATCCTCAATTCGCAGCACTTTCACAAGTCTGTCGTTCTCATCATTCAGGACGATAGCGCCGTTTCAGTCGGGCTTTTGTTAAACCGTATTTCGGCAGCCTCAATCGAATTGACCATCGGAGGAAGTAAGGTGCGGAAGGCTATCCACTTCGGCGGCGAATTTCAGATGAAAGCGACTGACACATACAAGGGGTTGCTTTGGATCCATGCGAGCAAGTCTATGTATAAAAAAGGCTGCGGATCACCCATTGGGATGCAAAAGAACTTTTTCAGCGTAAGCAGCGAGGCTGCAATTGGTGCGATAAAGAATGGGACAGGTGCGCTTGACGACTTTATCGTCGTCAGTGGCGTTAGTGTCTGGACAAAGGGAGAGGTGAGATGAAAAAATAATAAAAATAATGTACCCCCCTCTCTCACCAACTCGCTAACTAACAAACGCAAAACAGGGGGGAGAAGCTCGCGGAATCCAGAACGAAATTGCCAAGGGTAATTTCGTACTTTTTGATCGTCACTTTCCCAAGGAGACTTTCCAGCAGATTTCGACCCTGCAGCCGTTGAAAAAAGGGAAGGGGGGGAGCAACGTGGGCGTTGTATGTTATACTGCGAATGAAATACACAAACATTTACTAGAGAGTAGTAACATTGACAAGGAAAAGGAGAAAAGCGAGGACAATTTTGTGTACGACAGTGACGTGAAAGCAAGCAATCTCGCTGATGATGCACTGAGAGAGTGGGTTCGAGTGTTCATGTTACAGCAGTAAAAATTTCAGTAAAAAGCTCGGTAACTCGCGACCATTACATTTCTACAAGGCATTTTGCTGTTCAAGTTAAGTTATCGTCGGCGTTCTGTCTCGGATAGCAGCCTTGATAATTAGGAACTTAGCCTCTGAACCGACATCATTGCTGACGCTCCCGATCTGGTCTGCATCTCTTAGTTCACCCAACAACTTATCCACGAGTTTTTTCGCCGCCTTCTTGCCTCCCTTGATTATCTTGCACAACTCTCGGTAGTCACTTGCATCCCGGATCCACTTCTCGTCCTCTAATTGGTCCGCACTCAACACCATCTCCTTCTTCCCACTGCCTGTAGCCCCTGTAGCCCCTGTAGCCCCATCATCAACCCTCCCATCAGCATTCACGCCAAATTTTATACTCTTAGAACCCACACTATCCACTGTATCGACGCTCTTAATCCTCTCATTCGCTTCCAGTAGTTTTGCCTTCATATTATCCTTGCTCTTTCTCTTCCCATTGCTCCCGCCGCTTCCGCCGCTACTGAGACTTTGCCTTCTGATGATTTTTTCCCTTGCCGTCAAGTTTTCTCTCACCGTCTTGCCAGTTCGCAAGAAGTAATGGAGGGGGTCAATGATATCTTCTCTAAGCAAGTAAATCAGCGATGAAAGTCCCAGCATGCCTGATGCGTTCTTGCCCTTACACATCATAACGAAGTACGCCAAAAAGCTGTACATAAAGTACTGCGTATACAGGTGACTCAAGTTATGTTTGTAGGCGTCGTCTAGCACAACTTTCGAGTCATTAATTGCATCCTCGTTGATCAAGGTGCTGTTGTCGAGGTTGAGATACCCAAAATTGTCAAGAGTACCGACATAAATTGGATAAAGCGCCTTTGCGCTCCCTACGGTCTGTTTTATGAGCAAACTTCCCATTGTCCACGGTCCGAAGCTCAACCACAGCCCAATTTTCCCCGCCAAGAAGCTCCCCAAAGTCCTGGCGCTCGGGTTCAGACCCGATAACATCTCCGCAACCAGTGCAGTGAGAACACCAGCTATCTGCATGTTCGTTCTCCCGCACAGCACGCTGATCAAATAGCCCAAACCACTGCAACTAAATTGCGTCGCTAGAACAACTCTGTACATGGTCCAAAACTCAACGCTAGGGTAAGCCGTCCTATAATATAGCCCTAAGAAGAAGATAGGATTCAAAAAAATCTGAAAGAGGTGCGCTACACACTTTCCCAGGAAGTAGCCCAGTGTGCTGATTCCAGCACTCGTCTCTCTCATGAAAACCACCGTCTCCAAGCCAAACACCTTCAGGCTGCTTACAACAGCGAACAGCCCCGTCGTCATCATCGTCAGCTGATAGGCTTGCAGCTCCTCGACACTTACGATTCCTACCATTCCTCCGGCGAAAACTAGTAGCACACAGTCGGTAAAAAACGCAACCCTCGTGTTCATCATCTGGTAAAATGTTCGCTTAAAAAAGCTGTACAATTGGTAGGGCCTACTAGGCCTGAACCTGAACGGGATAATCCGATCCTGGTAGTCACTGTCGTCGTGCGACTTTCCAGGATACTCCCTCCACATATCGCAGATATTTCCGCAATGGAATCCATTTTCAATCCCCTGATCGGCACTGATGACATCGAGGAAGTGATCAGCCGGAGTGCAGATTTTAGGCAGGGGTTTTCCGAGGTAATCTTCAAAATACCCCAACGCGTTGACTGTCTCACCAATGTAAACAGGAAATCCCCCCTTCTGCAGCAGAATCAAGTCGTCAATCTTCAACAGGACCTCATAGCGCGGCTGGTGAATAACCATCGCGATCGTCAACCCCAACCCGGCCAACTTCTCGAGTGAGTCGATGAGCTGCTGCGTTGTTGTCGAATCGAGCCCACTCGTTGGCTCGTCTAGGAAGAGAATCAATGGAGAAGCCATCAGCTCGATACCAATGTTTACCCGCTTCCTCTGTCCACCCGAAATACCTCTAGTTAGCTCATCGCCAATCAGCGAATGCTGAACATGGGACAGGCCTAAAATGTCGATGATCTGCAAGGAATCCAAGATTCACAATTATCGTCAGTAATGTTTTTTTTGCGCAACCCACCATCCATCAGAAGGGGGGGGGGGCAGAGAGACTTACCTCATTCACAAACGCCCTCCGTTGAGTCCTGCTCATCTCCGGATGAGACTTCAGGTGGGAATAGAAGCGCAAGTTTTCTCTCACGCTCAAGTCTCTGTGCATAATGTCTTCTTGGGGGACGAACCCAATTAAGTGCTGAATCGTCAGCAATGGCTTGGTGACCCCGTTTATTTTAACGTCCCCGAGAACCTTGCCACCATCTCTAATACGGTTTGTTAAAGCACACAAAAATGTAGACTTTCCACATCCACTGGGGCCCATAATTGCAGTCATACGCCCGGCCCTCAGTTTTCCTGTTACTCCATTCAAAATCTTCTTCTTGTTGACAAGTTCGACCGTCAGATTGTTAAATTCGATGTCCACCTTGAGTTCCCTCTTATTGATAACTTCGTCGAGCTTTAAGGGGGGGTTATCTTCGTTCGAAAAAGACCCACTAGGGTCGACGATGAATGAAGACGAAGAGCGCGAGCGCCCGTCTTCGTCATAGCTCTCCTCCATCGCTGATTGTTGTTGTTGCGCCATGGCCTTGTGCTTCCCACTGCTGACACTCGCAAGATCGATTTCCGTCACGCCGCTGATTCCGTCAAATTTCCCCCTCTTCCCCTTGTTCCTACCGCTCAGTTCCCGCTTAAATGCGTTAAAGCGCAGGTGAAATTGCCTTTCGTTATTCGTGTTACCAACCCCCACCCTCCAGCTAAATACCCACACGAAAAGCACGAGAGTACTGAACATTCCCACCAAGATAATCGAACCCAATATGAGCCCGCTAACCCTTTCTGGCCTCTCCATTCCAACGTCGGCGCAAAGTTCCCAAAACTCGCACTTTCTTTGCGCGATGCTTCCCATGCGGCAGACATGGCCTTTGCTACAAGGGATTTGCTGCCCAGCGGTCGGGCAATAATGCCCCTCCTCGCAGATGCCGATGGTGTCTTCGGTGCAGTAGAACCCCCACCCGTCAGGGCAACTAATATCGATAAGCCCTCCTGGACAGTACGACCCGGCTCGACAGCAGAAGCTTGCACCGAAGAGACGCATGTTGCTCTCTTTGCTGCAGTCGTACCAGGGCGAGTTCTCGTCGACGACCATGCCAACGTGGTTGCTCGGGACCTTCTCGATTTTGCTCGTCAAATGAGAGAATTTTGCTACATTTCCGATGGACGGCAATTCGCCGCCAAAGTATATCTCGTCGTCCGAGTCGCCTGTCACTCTCCTCGACGTGATTGCATTCACACTGATATCGCCCTTTACAAAGGTTAAGTCGGCACTCTCAAACGCTGGTTCTGGGTGATAGCTCTCGGTATCGCTGTCCCAAACCAACTTAGCAACGTGAAAAGGCGTTTTGAACAACTCCGACTTCCTAAGCTCCAGATCTTCACCGATACTGCGACAAAAAATAAATAAAAAAACCCCCAATTATCGTGCGGAGGTGAGGACATTTATGTCGTTGAAGGCGGAAGGACGGAGAAACTTTACTAAAGTACCTTGCACTAACCTGAAGTTCAACCAGCTGTTAAAGCTACCAGCGATGTAGACAGTCTCGCAGCGGTCCTCATCGCTGTCTGGGAGCCACCTTGAGCAAGTGATAGCTCGGACGTCGCCGTCAGGACCTCCAACCAAACTTCCCCCATCACCGAATGAGCTGTCTTTTCCCTCGTCCTCCTCCGTCGCGCTGACTATTGCGACATTTTGGTACCCCGGCTGAAACCACTGAGTGATGTCAGCGCTTGTATCAGCTCGTGGAGTGAAGTCAAAAGTATTCACAAACTCACCGCCTATGAGTAGGTCAGTTTTCGAGATGCGCAAGGAAGAGTACACCGGCCCAAAGATAAGTTCGCAGCAGAGAAGTGGCGGCGAGTCGACCTGGCAGGCAGACTGATCCCTCATCAACCGGTTCACAACGCAACGCATCCCCTTCCCTTTCGTCCATCGGTTAATAAGGTAAGGCACATCGCTATCGACGGGATCTTCGTATATCCCCCCAAAAACAATTTCAGTAGGGCTCACTGAAGCTATCGTCATTACCAGACCGTTCACCCCCTCTGTAGATTCTTTTCCACGGCCAATTTTTGTAACTTTAGGGTTATCATAATCGCTCAGATCTAGGAGAGCAATCCCCAGAGTATTGTTGACACCGAGAACTGTGTCGAAGTATCCGCCAACGTGCATGAACTCGCATGTGCCGTTGACACCTACACACTGAATAGACCTGATCATTGTCACTTGGTTGGCATCGTCGCACTCGTCGTACTCGTCGCTATTGTCTCGTTCATCACAGAATTGCTTGAAACCAATGTGATCATTGTTAGGGAGGGGCTGGTTCGACTTGATTGGAGAGAACTCGCGAGTTTCTGTATTGAAGCGGGCGACATTGTTCAAAATTTGCTCCTCCCCTGCATGGTCTGTTATAGTCGAAAAGACTCCGCCTAGGTAAATATATTCTGAGTTCTCTGGGCAAGCCAGGGAGGTGACAATTCCAAGAAAGGACGAGTTCGAACCAATGCCTGCACTAACATCGCTAGAACTTGCCAGGACATTCTCAAGTGATGTAACCATCCCAATAGTTCCCAAATAGTCAATCGTGTCGTCTTCATTCAGCACTGCAAAGTGTTGGGCACTTTCATCTCCGATACGGTTAAAAAACCCACCCAAGTATGTTTTGTTGTGATGGTGACAGATTGCATTGACATACCGAGGGACAACATCTTCAGAGGAGAAGCAGAGCTGGGGCAAGTTGTCTGTCACTTCTAGGTTCACCTGGAAAGCATTCGTTACAACTGCAAGCAGCAGAAAAGCAATATACTTCATGGTGGACGAATTTCTAATATTATTAAGAGGCTAATTATTTCTCGCAAGCAGTGAAATTAATTCATCCCCGATCACCACGTGCCGATGGAAATTCAAGATCCTAATAATTCAGAACGCGTCAAGATCTAGATAAATTGTTGAAGTTCGAGAGTTTGCTCTGTAGATCAGACAACGCCGCGCATTCAATATGGCAGACTCCACTTCTCACATAAAGCGCTTGCAGATGGCATCAATTATTTGCTTTATTTTCCTCTGCGTGGAGCTCGTCTTTGGAATCCTTGCCAACTCCCTCTCCATCATCTCTGACGCACTTCACCTCTCCACGGACATGGCATCCTTCTTGATTGCCGTGTGGTCATCCAAGCTTTCGCAGCGGGGGGCTGAGGGGAAATTTACATTTGGGTACGGACGAGCAGAAGTTATAAGTGCTCTTTTCAGCATTGTCTTTCTCTGGGTTTTGACTGGCGTTTTAGTTTACAGCGCAATTATTCGGATTATAGACATTTCGAATGGCCATGATAATGTTGTAGAGGGGGAGATGATGGCCATTGTCGCTGGTGTCGGTGTGGGGGTGAACATAGTTTTGATGTTTGTTCTTGGTGTGGAGAGCCATGTGCACATGCCTGGCAGCGGTGATTGCGGTCACTCTCATGAGCATGGCCACGGACACAGTCACGGACATAGCCACGGGCATAGCCACGGACATAGCCACGGGAATAACCACTCTCATGAACACTCTCATGGGCACTCACATGGTAACACGCCCAAGAGCCCTTCTTGTTCTGAATGCAGCTTTTCAGGTGACGAAGATTCTCTTCAGCTCCCCTTGGCCAGTAACATGCACGGAATCAATGATGTACACGCCATGGAAGATGGAAAATCCAGCATCCTTCATGACAATGGGCATGATCACAGTCACGGACATGATCACGATCATTGCCGTGATCACCATCACTCAAATGGGGGGGGAAGAGATTCTGTCATGTCCACAGCGTCAACGTCAACATCAGCGTCGAAGGGAACAAAAGAACGAAATATAAACCTCCAGGCGGCGTACCTACACGTACTGGGTGATTTGCTTCAGTCTATTGCCGTCCTCATTGCTGGGGTGATCATTTACATTAAACCTGACTGGAGCATTGCCGACCCCATCTGCACATTGATATTCAGTGTGATTGTTTTTTGGTCGACAAAGAGCGTCGTAAAGTCCACCATCATGTGCCTCATGGAGTCTTGCCCGCCTTCGATCAACCAGTCGGAAGTTATTAGATCATTGCACGCAACGAAGGAGATTTACGATGTTCACAACCTCCGCATCTGGAACGTTTCCCTCTCGACTGTCCATATGACTTTACATTGCTCAAGCGATTGCACGAACATTGCCGATGCGATGGATGTCATTTACCGGGTGGCAGAGACATATGGCATCGACGAAATTACGCCGTGTATCAATATAAGGATGAGTGGGTGCGAGGCGTGCCGGAGGAAAAATGTGTGATTACATTTTGAGAAGAAGACAAAATTTTTGGATATTATTATATTATTATACCTCGTTTTACACTTGTCTCAAGCCGTGCACGAAAACGCAATGAGAAGAAATGACCATGAACACGACTTTTCCCGCTTCTCAAGTATAATCGCATCTGGAGCTGACTTATATTGTGCATTCTCATTCTCACACCCTACTTATTCACACTGGACCGAAAGCACCTCACCCAGCAAGGAATTGCACTCCACATGTAAACGTAGAATTTTTTCATGGAGCTCCAGCATCATAGAGTGGGTACTCGCAACCTTATAAGCAAATATCGAACGGTTGTGGACCGAAAGGTGCAGCTCAGAGGATAGTGAGTTGTGCGCTAGGTGAAATTGCTGCTCAGCGTGCGAGAACCGTGCCATCAATGAACCCTGCAAAGCGATACCTGCACTCTGTTTGGTCGGCGTGTTAGTCTCCACATTTAGTGGGGCGGTGATGCTAGTGGGGGTGGCTGCGGTGGCGACGGCGGTAGTGGTGGTCGGAGTAACGCTGACGGGGGGGTAGGAAGCTGCAGCAGTAGTTGAGCCTGTGACGGTAGTCTCCTCATCAAAGGGTATCGAAAGTACAGGTGCGAGATTGGGAGCAGGCGTTTCAACAGCTCTCGGCGAGACTGGTGGAGCTGATGCAGGCAACAATTCTAGCTCCCCCCCCACGAAGGTGTCAGCGACCTCATGAGCATCGATCACAGACCTCATTCTTTTGGACTTCTTCTTCTTTGGCTTTTCAGGCTCATCTTGTGCCTTTTTGACAGGAGGAGGCGTGGGAACCGAAGTAATTATCTTTGGAGAACGCGTGTCCAACATGGAAATTGAGAGTTCAGTTGGGTTCTTTGCAAAAGTAACTTTTGTAGATTCACTGGCAGAAATAGGAGCAGCATTGACGGCAGAGTGAGGATCTGCACTGATAGTAGTTGTAGCCTTGGCAGGAGCAGCCTTGGCAGGAGCAGCCTTGGCAGGAGCAGCCTTGGCAGGAGCAGCCTTGGCAGGAGCAGCCTTGACAGGAGCAGCCTGGACAGGAGCAGCCTCGACAGGAGCAGCCTGGACAGGAGCAGCCTCGACAGGAGCAGCCTCGACAGGAGCAGCCTGGACAGGAGCACCATTGGTGGGAACTGCGGGGGAAGGGTTACCATTGAGAGACAGAGTTTGTCTGGGAATAGAGGGCTTTGCCGAAGGAAGCGGGACTACAGCAGAGGAAGAGGTTTCGCTCTTCTTCTTCCTCTTCTTCGTCCCCTTGAAGATAGACAATCCTCCTTTCGGTGAAGATACTGCGCAGTGCGTTGGGAGAGAAATAAGCTCAGTGTAAGTGAAGGCGACAGAGGCAAAAAGAGAAGCCCTCTCACTTCTTTTTTACCTGGAGCCCAGTCAGAGAATGATTTGCTCTTGCCTTCTTCATCAAGTGTACGTGCAGGGCTTTTCGGGGCGTTGAATTGTAGAAAGTCCTGCCCTTGAAGAATGGAGGCAGGTAAGGGTGTAGTGCTGGTGGCAGAAAGCAGATTGTTGGCTGCAGAGGGTTGATTCGCGATTTCCCCCTCAGAGTTCTTCTTTCTAAATCCCCCCGAAAACCTCTGGATCATTTTTGCGATTGATTTTTGATGAGGTATTTAGTGGCGTTCGTAAGTCTTTTAGTTTATTTATTTGCGTGTGGTAGAATCTACCGAACCTTATTAGCACAGCCTCTACATTATTCCCCCTTAAAATCCAGTTTCGTATGAGCGCATTAGAGTATAATGTCAGTGTTATCAGACGGTTATGAAAAGGTCATGGAAAGGTATGAAGAGGTCACGAACACGACAGCAACGAGCAAAAATGGAAAGAGTGACTCATCTCAGCGGCTTTTGCTCGCCTCCAAGGTCTGCCTCGTATTTCTCTCCTTCGAAGCAACTTTCGGGTTTCTGTCGAACTCTCTTTCGATTCTCTCGGATGCGCTGCATATGCTGTGTGACTTTTCCAGCTTTGCTATAGCGATCTATGCAGTGCGCATGAGGGACAGGGTACCAGGGGGCCGACACGGTTTTGGCTGGGGCCGGGGTGAAGTTTTGGCCGCGCTGACGAGCGTGGTGCTTTTATGGATAGTCTCACTGAGCCTTTTCTTTGAGGCCATGGAGCGATTTGTCCACGAAGTTAGTAATAGCAACAAAGTTGACGAAGTCAAGGGTGGGATGATGAGCATCGTCGCGGCTGTCGGAGTCGCTGTGAACATGATTCTACTATGGATTTTGGGGCGGGAAGGACACGTACATTTACTAGGGGCGGGGGACTGTGGCCATGATCACTATCAAGAAGGTGACGTTGAAATGAGAAAAGTTGTCATTGATGGATGCCCCCCCCTTGATTTGAGCTGGACGAACGTACAAAGTATCCACTCCTGCGGTGATTTATCCCCGACAAAAAATTCTCGAGACAAAGAGCTGCTTCTTCACGCGACCTCACTACATTTAATTGGTGATTTATTGCAGTCGATGGCTGTTCTCATCGCTGGGCTAATAATTTACATAAAACCCAACTGGAGCATTGCAGACCCAATCTGCACATTGATTTCTAGTGCGATTGTTTTTCTTTCGACAAGAAATGTTGTGGCAGTGGCCGCCTCGATTCTAATGGAGACTTGCCCGGAACGAATTGATGTCAATGAAGTTAGAGAAAAACTGGAAGAGGGAGGAATTATAACTTCCCTCCACAAATTGCGGATTTGGGCTATCAGCACAGAGGACATACACATGAATTTACATTTTTCCGTTGAAGGGGGCAATGCCAACTTAAAGGCGGCGATGTCTGTTCTCCGAACTGTGAAGAATGAGTTTGGAATTGATGAAGTCACTCCCTTTTTTTGGGTAGATGGAGGACCATGTCCTGCATGTCAATGAAAGTCAGTTATCAGAAAAAAAAGTCCTTTGTTTAGCTTTGATCCATATTTATCTTTCTCTTCACTTTTTTCAGCAATCCCAGTTTCATTCCCACCTTTGTTTGGCTTGAAGTTAATCCAATTAATCAACCAAAATCATACCAGCGCAACAGCGAGTTACCACCAGACACAAGGCGTCATTAAAACTTGTGCTGATTTTTGGTAGGCTTTATATCATCACTCTTCAAAACAAAAAAACAACACTCCAACATAACATGCCTTCATAATCGTTAAAAGGTTATTTATGATGACCTCTATCATCTCGACACTGTACTGCTTTTTCTTCACGTTCTCCTTAGCTCTCCTCTTTTTGCCTTTCTCTCTCTCCTCCCCTCTGCTCTCTCACAGTAACCCCTCCCCCTCAGATAGTTCCCCAATAATTACCCTCCCAATTATTATTAACACAGATACGCTCCATATCTCCCACCCTCTGTCATACTCTCCTCTTACGACATCCGTTGAGTTCTGCACCCATTACCATCTAGGCGACCGGTGTGTAGTTGATGTTGCAGTTCGTCTAGTTAAGCTTGGGGCAGGGGCAATTGGCAGCCGTAGCAGCAGAGAGGGAGGTGAAAGCGGCAAAATTATAAGTCACGGAATAGATATATATTTAAGAGAGTTTGCCAGGGGACTTTTCGAAGCCGGGGAGTACCGGGCCGCAAAGGAGTTGCTTGAGTTCATGTTGGGAGAGCTTTCATTGATGAGGGGTGAAGATCTGAAATCACAGGAGGGAGACTTCAGTTGCTTCTCAATTTCCGATGACGGTGTTGCCAATGCAGACGGCACTGATGAAAAAAAAACAAACGGGGAAATATTAAAAAATGGCGACGGCAACTTAGTTGATGTATATTCTTTGTTGGCTGCCTCTTTCCACTCTTTGGATGATTACCGTTCCGCGTCGTCAATCTACGACTGTCTAGTGTCGCTGTCGCCCTTTGACGCGAGTTTGCTCTTAAACTGGGGAATCGCTTTGAGTTCAGGGGGGCTTTTAGAGGAAGGGAGGGAAAAGCTCTCCCGGGGGGTTGAGTTGTTGCGGAAGATGAATGGAGGAGAGGAGGTGGGAACCATGGGAATGCTCTTGCACGAGATGGGCATGGTTGATTACGAGCAAGGTGACCTGGAATCGGCTTTGAATTGCTTTCAACAGAGCTGGGAAGTTAAAAGGAAGCTCGTCGAGAAGGGTGTATTTCCGTCTTCCATTGGAATCGATGACACACTGCTGAGAATGGGAATGACTTTGATCGAGATGAAGGAGTATGAAAGGGCAGAAGAAGTACTGGTGGAAGCGGAACAAGCTAACGAGAACAATGTCGACATTATAGCAAAGAAGCAGGAGGCAGTTCTGAGAAGAAATGGACTTATCCTACCGCCACCGGTGACGACGCAAGAACCACCTGTACAATCCATTATTGACGAAAAGGGAGCTGTAAGATTCGTTACTTTCGCATCAGATCCTACGAAATGCGAGCTTAAGCGGTTGCTAGACTCAGCTTTGCACCAAGGCATACAATTTACCGTCCTTGGTGCCCAAGGTAATAAAAAGAGTAGTAACGACAGTGTTGGCCATGGCGCAGACAAGCCTGCACGGCAAAGCCGACCCTGGAGAAACGGCGACAAGCTCCGTCTTCTGCGCGACTTCGCTGAATCTATGCCAACAGACACTATCATCGTCGTCGTCGATGGTTACGACGTCGTCCTTTCCGGTACACCTTCAGAGTTCATGTCTAGGTACCGAGCACTTATCGGAGGCAAAGAAGAAGGTGACTCAGACAAAGAATTCATTGTTTTTCAGGCAGATTACACATTTTACGCGCCGATGAATTCAGTCAGCCTCTCAGCTAGGCTGGCAAGAGAATATCCGACTGTCGGAGAAGGAGGGGGAACAATATTTAGGTTTTTGAGCAGTGGGGGGATTATGGGAAATGCTGGCAGCTTGAAGGCGCTGGTGGGGGAAGTTGTGGATAGATGGGTCGGCGGAGACGAGGGTGACGCGGAAGATGGAGAATGGTGGGTAGGCAGTGACCAAAGCTTATTCATTCGGTGGCTCGTCGAGGACCACCAAAATGAAATAAACCGAATCGAGTGCCCGAGTGACGAAGCGACAACAACCTGTCCAACAAATGGCCAAAACCGTAGTAACATAAAAATTCTAGTCGATACCCACCAGACCCTCTTCTCTGGCAATGGGGGACGATATAATCGCGACCACGAAATACGACAAGGGAGGCTTTTTAATAATGCGACCGGGTCTTTTCCGGTGATGTTCCATGCCCCAGGGAGGAAGAGGTTCCAGAAGGAGATGGGTAGGTTGAAGGAGGAAGGGTGGGCGACAAACTTCCGGGACTGTGAGAATAAAACGTAGGAAATATAGGAACATCTATCGGCAGAAACCGTTCTTTGCCGAAATTATTTCAATCTCATTTACACCTATTTTCAACACAATTTTCAAAACCCCTGCTCTTTCTCCTTCTTCCTCCTGAGCTTCTTCCGAAAAACCTCAGCCCACACGCCACTGTCTACCCGATCCTGCTTGGTAATACAGCTGAAGTCGAGCATCTGGAGACCGGGAAGCAACCAAATCACGTATGATCGGTAGTGCTTTTGACCCTCAATCTCATTCCCATGGAGGGAGAGCTTGTGCAGATGCTTGAGGGAGGTGAGCGGTTTCAGGGCAGAAAGGGACGTAATTTTATTCGCGTGGAGGTACAACACAGTGAGATTTTCGAATTTCTCCAGGCTAGACCCTATGGTGGAGATGCTGTTGTAGGAAAGGTCAATCCACTTTAAGGAGGAGGGGGAGTCGAGGACATGATTGAGATTGGTATAGAGGGGGGAGATGTCCGTTATGTTGTTGGAGGAAATTCGGAGTGCCTTCATATCTTTCAATTTCTCTCTCTCCTCGACAACATTTTGGCCAGCGGCATCGCCATTAGAATCAAGTCCATCTTTGTGGGTAGGGGATGGGGGCGGGGGGGCAGCGTCGTCATCAGAATCCTCGTTCACATGCACAATGTCCCACAAGTCATGAATTTCCATGAAAGAGTAGTCGCACACTCCATCTTGACTCAGGACGGGGGGAAGGCCGGGCATTATGACAGAGCTTGATCCCGAGTGGGGTCGTATCCAATGCGGAAGTTGAGGAGTTGTGACCAAAAATCAAGTGGAAAAAGAAGGAGAGTGTGCTAAAATTGCGAGCTCAGCAGATTAAATAGTCACGGTGAGGCCGATTTAGCCTAAAAATTAAGGGAAAATTGCACAAGAAAACTATTTAACTAACAGCAGTGGAGAAAACTTTTTGTTTTTTTTGAGCCACCTTGTATGGCACCCAAAACGTGGTAACTTCCCTTCTAGCGCGCCTAACGTTTACCCCACCCACCGATCTTGTTATCGTAAAGTTGAAATTAAGATGTGAGTGACTTTATATGACAGTAATGAAAGCTCTACTACTAAGTGATGCAGATGTCAGGTCAACAATCATGTCCCTCCTAAGTTAGCAACCGAAGACTCGCAAAAGATAGATAAATAACGGTTTTTGAGAATCGAATGTTTTCTGTCGACTATGGGACCCAGAGTACAGGCAATTCTGACATCATGCTACTCCCTACTTATCCAAGTGGAGAAGTAACAGCGTAAAATTTTTTCAAGTGTCAAAATTTTCCAAACAAACTTGGGCAAATCTACTTCTTAAGGCGTGGGGTGTGTTCAGTTTTCCGATCAATTGCCAAACTGGCATTTGCAGTCACATCCGCTTACTCCACAAGTATCATGCGATTGAAACCACTGCAGTAAATGGTTTGTGTGGCCACCGTGCTTGCAAACAGTGCACCACGTCCAGAAATTAGAAAATCCTAGATCATTGCCGAGACTGCTGAACCCCCCTAGCGTCCCATTGTTACCTCCTCCCCTATTTCTATTGTTATCCCTCTTAATTTCTGCCTGCCGTTGTCTCTTCAGTTCGGTGTAGGGGTTCAAGCAACCCAGTCCAAGTAGACAGACATAGCACCGTGGGAGAGGTTTTCTGCACGCTGGGCAGCACGACAGAATTGCTTTCTGCCTCGTCAGGAATGAGTTACTCATGCCCTCCTGACGACGCAAGTAGCTAAGGGGCAAACACATATTGCAGAAGTTGCACCTGGCTTGAAGCTGTACAGGTACGTTAATGAATCGCTCGTCGTCGTTCTCATTGCTGCTGCCGCCCTTGCTGGCGCCAGCGCCGGCGCTAGACTTCGATTTAACAAAACGGTTCCGCTCCCGGAGCAAGTCTGCACGGGCGCAGTCGAACTTTGCCCGCTGCTCCCAGAATCCCCACGCGTTCAGCAGATCACGATAGTTCTCCAAAAACTCGGAGCAAAGCTGCTTTTCGTACACACAGTCAGCACCCGTGAAGACGACTCGGCACGAGACAAATGCAGCGGTCTGAATGTCCGCCGTCCTGTCTACGTACGATTGAATCAGCTGAACGCCGTCTTTGGACAGGCCTGTTATCAGAAGACCCTCCAATTTGCTGTTCTGCAAGCTAGTCTGGAAACTCTGCAGAAAGAATCGTTGCAGATCCTCGTAAGGCAAGAACTTAATGGAGAATCCGATGCGATCGCTCAGGGAGATTTTATTATTGTTAAGGATCTCCTTGAATAGCTGCAGCCGGGAGCTGTCACTGCTGTCGTTATTCCCCTCGCCTTCATCACGGTTGTCATCGCCATTGCTCTTGCTCTTGTTGATGCAAGAGAGGAATACGCAGATGATCTTAAGGTAGGTAGGAATTCCGCGTCGGGACAGCACCTTTTCGCAGGCCTTAAGCCAAACAGGGGTGACCGCAAAACCGGCAACAAGAGTTGCGACAAGAGAAAAGGTATCTGAGGTTTTTGTGTCGATATCGCTGTCAGAAGATCCGCGCTCTAATGCATCTACACCGGCAGTCAAGTCGCCGTTAAAAATTGCGAGGGCAGCAGAGCGGTCGTAGTTGCCAATCGCCTCAGCGTCTGACATGACAGTTTTAAGCTTGTTCGTGCGGCTGTCGAGATAGCCACACGATACCAGTGCCGGGTCCCTCCGTTTGCTGCTGAAGTAGCTGATCTTCAGCTCCTCGGAAAAGCTGGTGCTGTTAATATCTTCGACGTCAGCGCTCGTCAATACAGACTCAGTGCTAACATTCGACCGGTTGTTCGGATCTCCTGCTTCGTCGTTCTCGTCGTTATTTTCGTCGTTGCTATTTGTAAATTTTAGCCCCAGCAGAGTCGCGGCACCCTCCTCGATCAAGTTGCCGCGCGGCTTGTACTCGATCGATCCCACCCAGCTCCAAACATCGAAAAGGTCGCTATTGTCGTTGGTATTGATCTTTTCATCCTTCTCATCGCTGAGCATCTGCAAATTTTTGGCGCTGTCCATCCCATAGAGGTTGTTGACAGCTCGTCGCCTTATCCTGTCAAAAATATCCTCCTCATTTTTATTGTCGTCCGAAATGGAAGGGCGACCAATAACATAACTCTTGCAGCCCACGGTTCCCCCAATAGACATGTCCCTAGGCGATATCGCTACGCTGTTTGTAACTGTGCTGTTAGACTGTTCGTTTACCGATCCATCCGTCCCTGTCACAATCATTTTCTCCGGAAAGAGGTCACAGTCCGCACTATTAGGAGGCTGAAAGGAGATATAACCAATAGGAGTGGGATTGTAAACAGTGTTGACTTGTGTCGGGCGCGAGTGCGACGAGACGTTGAAAGTGCGAACTGCACTGCCAGTACAGCATGCAATCGTATTTTCATGGAATTTGCTCCAGCTCACGCACTCGACGACTTCACCCGTTTCGTTTTGGACCGTCATGATCGGGTCGGAGAACTTTCGGATGTCCCATAATTTAACTGGCTCTCCGGCCTTATCGGTAAACGTGGCAACGATATTGTTCTTCGGTAACGTTCCGAGAACTTTGGAATTATGGGCCAATGCAGAGAGGGGAGGGTTTGAAGTACCCGAGACACGGACATCGAACAATCTCAAGAATTTCATACAGCCAATCGCCAGGGTCTGCTCGTCCACCCAATTCAGACTGCTCACAGCCTCTGCCAGGCTCTTCCAGACAGCATTTGACACGCCCGTGTTGTTAGAGCTCGCGGCGTTGTGCTCTACATCCCAGACTAAGCAAGAAAAGTCTCGCCGAAATCCATCGAGTCCAACAACGAAATGGCGGGCCGAGTCATTAGGTCGGAAAGACACAGACGTTGCGGGACGGGCGTGTTTGGGGGAGAACCAGCGAACGGGGGCAGCAGTGCTTATCGAGTAGGAATGCTGCGGCTGTTGAGGAAGGGGATTCAGGATGCTTCTGCTGCTGTTTTCCTCTTCATTTTCATCACCATCATTATTGTTGCTGTCGAGGTGGTGGGCAGAGATCGATAGTTGATGAACACCGACGGTACCGGTATTTAAACCGGTCACTACTCGGAGAGTCCGCGTAGCGACGCCGTCGGTCTCGCTATCGGTGCCGCTACCAACAACTCGAGCCCTAGTGTCGATACAAGTAGTCCGCCCGCTGTAATGACTACTCGGGTTCCCCTTCATCCCCATTTCTGAATCATCCCTCAAAGTACTATAAAGAAGCTCAGTACGATATCGGCTCCGAGTGGCGTGGTGCTTCCCACTCGATGACTTGGAGGTTTCACTGGCTTGGAAAGACATCAAACTGAACAACCCATTTCCTCCATCATCATTGCTTGGACAGTTGGAGCGGAAAACCAAGTTGGTGTTGGAGAAACAACTATTGTTGTTTAGGTTCATACCACACAGAATGTTGCCCCCGAGAGTAGGGGGGAGAAAGAAGGTTTTGGCATTCGACAGCTGAATTTGGGGGGGTTGAGTAGTACTGTGGGTATTATTGAGAGAGGTCCGAGACGATGTCTCAGTCCCTCGAGGAGGCAGGCTGAACTTAATGCTACTACTACTATTCTTTTTCGAAGTGCCCCCGAGCTGGGACCAAGCGTCAGACGGGGTGGTAAAGGAGCTCATCAAAGATTTGATCGAGGGAGGAGGAAGGGACACAGGTCAGCGGGGAAAAAGGTTAGAGCGGGAAGCGGTGTCAAGAGCTAGTCTCAGGTTCTCTGGTGCTACCGATGTTAGGTTTGGCGTGCCAGGTACAATGAACTCTTCTCCAAACAAAAGGGGAAAAGAAAAAGTTTTGGAAAAAGCTCTAGCGCAACAGTCTTTACCGATTTTTCATTGAAAGAACTTCAGGACGCATCCAATAGTATTCACTGATAGCTACAGCGACCAGCAATACTCATCGCAACACTTCCAGCTTGAAAGGACCACCTCCAAGCAGAAGCTCCCACAGGAATACCGTCGTCGACAATGAACCAGGAACAATCCGACAATCTCCTGTCGCAGTTGCTGCAATCGTCGGGGTCACATCCCAAGTTTCTCGACACTGTCTTTTCATTCCTCCAACGACGAACTGATTTCTACGTTGTCGATGATGTAGAGAACTTTAAAAATGGGACAGCAAGGATGGGTTTTCCCCCTGGGCGGGCCGCAGAAATGGTGAAGGATTCTATGGGCAAACAGCAATATAAACACGTCGGCAAGGGAGCTAGTGGGGGCGGCGGGAATGCAACAAAACAGTCCAAGAAGACAGCCACAAAAACAGGAGCAGCAACAACACCGACGACGACAACATCAAATGTTAAACAGGAACAACAAAGGCAGAAGGCACCCCCCAAGCCCCCCCAACAGGATCCCTTCCCCAAGCCCGGGACGAATATTTCTCCGACGCCAGGAAACGGCTTGATCACACCAAATTATTACTGGACGCAGTCACTCAACGATCTTACCATCTATTTTCCTTCAATCCCCACAAGTGTAAAAGGAAAAAACTGCAAGGTTATTACAAAGGCAGGCAGCTTATCAGTTGTAGTAGACGGCGAGAAATTGATCGAGGGCGAGTTTGAGCGCAAGGTAAACGTTTCCGAGAGCATCTGGAGTTTGGAGAGCGGGAGCGATACGAACACTCTCCAAATCCACCTTGAGAAAGTTCAGAAAACATGGTGGGTTAGTCCAGTGACAAACGACGAATACAAGATAGATTGCTCGAAAGTCGACTCTACTATGCACGTCAGTGAGTATGACGAGGCCACTCAAGGCAAAATTCGTGAGATAATGTTCCAGCAGCAAGAAGAAAGAAGAAAGATTGCTAGTGGTGAAATGGAGGCGCCCATGCCACCAATAATGGAGCCAAATATGGATTAATTTTTCTTTCGAGACAAATTTCAGCTTTTGCTCCGTCTTCCTCCTTTTACGTCAGTGTTTACATACTACTCGTCAATAAATTAATTTTCAAAATTCTGCTCCAAAGAGGTCGTACTTGAGCCACTTCAGTTTCATCTTGGCTGTTTCAAATGTGAAACTTCGAGACCTTTTCAATTTCAACCCCCCGTAGGCCTTCGAAGGCGGAAACAAGATAAAGCACTCGAACCTCTTTTGCATCGACTTTAAGGATTCGCCGAGTTCGCCGAACATAAGCTCCGATTGTGAAGGTGAGGAGTGATCGATTGGGCTGCTTCTCGCCGTCTTGTTTTCAACATTAGCTGCAATCCTGTGGTCCCACGGCGGATTGAGCACCATGAGCGATCGGTCGTTTATTAATAATTCCTGGACCACAGAACTATATGCCGAGAATGAACTATGCGATAGTCGAATGCAGTCACCAAAACCGGCATTCTTGACGCCCGCTTTCGCCAGTGAATACGCGCCAAAGTGCATGTCGCACCCTGCAATGATAATTCGGTCGAGAGAAGACTTGAAAAAATCCCGCCCAATTGACTCCCTGGATTTGGCCTCATGAACAAGGGAGTGCCACAGCGTCGGATCGGCGTTGTCCCACCTTAGGAATCTCATCCCTTCTGCTCCTGCTTCTCTCCCCCCGCCAATTTCAGCCCCCATTAAATACGGGCTAACGTCCGCAGCAATCATTGCCCCCTCAATCAAAAATGTACCGCTCCCCATCATGCAGTCAGTCAACACTGCCGCCTCACCGGTTTTCTTTGCATCATCAACGAGACGATGGTAGCCCGCCTCCAATAATAGACCAGCGGCAATTGTTTCCTTCAAAGCTGCTGCGTGTATCTTTTCCCCAGTCCTGTACCCTCGTCGATGTAAGCTACGAGCAGATAGCCCTCGATACAGCATACCCTTGCAACCAGCCGTCTCCTCCTCCCCAGGATCACCGTTGGACAAGGCGAGGGTCAGAGGTACATCGGCGTTGTGGACATCAATGTCAGGGCGAGTCTTGCCATCAGCGCTTAAATCTCTAAAATTGTCGACTAGAGCATTCTTCACAGTAAGGGCAGTAAAGTGAGAATGCTTTAGCGTTTGGGGGATCCTGTCCGAGCGGTTAGATGGCATGGTCGTCCGGACTGAGAGCGTCAGCATTTGTTCTCCGTCTTCTGGGTTTGACAAGAGCAGCCTTTTCACATCCACGTTTTCAGATATAGTCTCGTACAAGTGTTTACTCCCAGTTACGGTAAACTCGTCTCCGACTTGCTCCAGTAAGCGCAGTGCAACCCTACTCCACAACAGCACTAAATAAGCAGCCCCAACTGGACCACTAAAAGAGCACCCACTGCGACCCATCTTTACTGTCGCAGCGGCTTCTGAGTATGTGGGCTCCAGAATTGTCTGCAGTTCGCGCAAAAGCGTCCCCTCGAACCCGTGGATGCAAGTTGTGTAGTAAAAGTTAACATTTTGATTCCTTGGGTGCGGAGGTGTGGTGGAAGGTGGCACATTTGTGGTAATTTTAGATGCACTTCCGGAATTCGTTGGTATTCTAATAGTAATAGATGACTGCACGAGTAGGAGTAGCACGATTACAAAAGCCAATGCCATCATGTAGAGGGTGTTTTTGTCGTGTTTGCAATTGTGATGTCGACGACAAGTGCTGTTGTTGCTGCTGTTGATATCGTTTACGTAGGCACAGAAGAAGTGCTACTCTATGGGTAGTGTGAAAAACCTTGCCAGTTAAATTGAATTGTTCTTCTTGGTGGTTTATTGATTTTTATATTGAGCACGTGTTGAGAGGAAAATCATCAGAAATCTCTAGGCGTCAAGCCTTTTTAGGTGCTTGTTTGACGTTTTCCTGGTCGAAAATTCACCTAGCATTCAACGCAAACCAGGGTTATCTCTGCCTGTTTTAACACGCACTGTGGTAGAGTAATCCCTCTGGGATTCTCCCTGTGATCAGTGAATTTTGTTTTCACACGCTCGTGGGTATTGGTTATGTTTCGATCCGTTTCCCAATCGTTACGGCAGCGAGCATCACGCAGAAATCGTTGCTTCTCAACTCTTCTTCAAAGCTCATTTGGTCTCCCTGAGAATGTGCTATCGTACACAAAGACTCCACCTTCTGTGAAGACGGAATCATCATCCACTTCTGTAAAATGGCTGTACTCACCGATCAATCCTGCCGATAAGAATATTTTGGAGGGAGTATACCCGCTGAAACCTTCTGCCTTTCCCGCTGTCCCAGGCTCTGAGGGAGTGGGAGAGATTGTGACTTCTCCCAAGCATCCTCCTGGGACACTTGTTTTTCCGAGACGGCCAGGTTTCGGTCTGTGGACTTCGGAAAATTGTGCGGTTGCAGAAGATGACCTAATTGTTCTCCCCCCCTCGATGCAAAAGATGGACCCTCTCTTACTATCTGCCATAACGGTCAATCCCTGCACTGCCTTGCGAATGCTCAAGGACTTTATCCCTGTGCTTGAATCAGGGGGCAAAGATGTTGTGATCCAGAACTTGCCAAATAGTGCGGTCGGACGGGTTGTCAGTCAGATCTGTAAAGCGAATAATGTCTCTTGCATTGCTCTCGCGAGAAGAGGCGATAGGGATGATGCCGAATGGTTCAATCTCAGAAGGGAGCTGAAGGGTTTGGGAAATGTAGACGTCGTTGACGAGTCCTCTCCCTCAGTTGTTGCTGATGCTGTTGAAATATTGTCCGGTCTCCGAGGGAACTCGGGAAATATTCTTGCACTTAATGGCGTCGGAGGGCGACCCGCATCAGCGTTGCAGAAAATAATCTGCGACTCGGCTGCCGGTATTCCGACTGTCGGGCATCCTCCCACTGTCGTGACCTATGGAGGCATGAGTAAGAAGCCAGTAATCGCCGGAACAGGTCACCTGATTTTCGGGGACGTTTGCTTGAGAGGATTTTGGATGACAAGGTGGTACGGAGAGCGCATGGACGGAGATGGACTGCAGGAGAGAGTCGCGATGTATGAGGATGTCGTTTGCATGATTGAAAATGGGGAACTGGTATTACCAGAGAAGACGGTCTTTCCCCTGAAGAATTGGGGGGACGCAATCGCGGCTGGAAAAAATGCCGTTTTCGAATGCAAGTAGAATTAGACAAAAATAGAGAGTTCTGGTACGGTTTTAAGCAGTTCTCTGTTTCTTATTACTTTCAAAAATGTTTTTTCCTTTCACTTCTTCTCCATCTCTCGCATACGTGATGCCGTCACTCTCCACTTGTTTGACCTGGTAAGCGTCAGGTTCTTTGAAAAAGCATGCGTCGTGTTCATATATGTACTTCAGGAAATTGAATTCTTTACTCTCCTCTTCAAGCATGTGCTGGATGATGAATTCTTCCTTGAAATCGGCCCACCTTGCCTTTGCGTCAGTTTCGTTATTGTGCCAGTCAAGCGCCGTTATGTGTGGATTTTTTTCCGAATAGCGCTCGAAGAACGACATATCCAGGAAAAGGCCCTGGGCAGGTGCGATACTTGTCTTCAATTTGTCGTCGGAAAACAGCTGGAGCATCTTGTCGTTCGTAATAGCCCCTCGGGTGACGTCGAAAGCTACCGATACCATCTTACGAATCTGATTGAGTAGGAAACTCTGTCCCGTCACTGCCACACCAATCCATTCCATGCCATCCGCGCGGGAAGAAAACACATTCGGTAGGACATCGAAGGACATCATGTACCTATTGGCGGAGGGATCACTCGAGGCTAACTGTTG
>ERZ651776.1143-NODE-1143-length-33190-cov-4.853985_pt1 | contig 33190 bp, 42 predicted proteins | sample MGYA00514761_ERZ651776 | MGnify/ENA metagenome assembly ERZ651776
GGGGGGGGGGGGGGGGGGGGGCACAAAAGCCAATAAAAAATAACGCGTGTTGGGGCGGCAGAACAACTAATTTTTTCCACAGGCACGGTCCGCTCCTCAGTTAATTTAAGGACAGACAAGTAGTGCCTTGAAGAATAATAAACATCCATTCGTCGCCTCAATCTCTTGACAGCCTGATCTCCTCGTTTCCAACAGACTGCAGACTGCCCCAGCCAAATGTGGCCTGAGAGCCTAATAGACGAAAGCAGAACAGAAGGGAACGAGCGAATAGAGTTGCTAACATCAGATATCTCGTTGTTGACAACGACAGACTCTCAAATATTACCACCAGCTGTAAATTCTCCCACTACGGTCAAGTTTCCAAGTATAATTAGCAAAGTTAACTATGCCGAGAAGGTTCACGTAGACAAGAATAGCAAAGAAAAGAAGCAGCTCTCCCCAAGAACTCTCGAAAAGTTCGCGTCAATGTCTTTAAACGCTGCAAGAGTATCAACTGCCCAGCTTCGTTCAAGAGTAGTTCCTCGAGTTGGCACTGGCGTCACCAGCAAAAACGATGAGATCGCGGCCCTGTCGCTCGCAATCAAAACATTAATCGATACATCTTGGAAAAGAGAGGCCGAGCGTCAAAAGGAAGTGAGCGAGGAGATCTCCAAGATTGAGATCAAACGGGAGTTGAGGCGCAGGCAAAAAGAGGAAAGTGACGGTGACGGGGGCGGCGGCAAAGGCGACCATCCCGATGACAAAATTTACTTGAGTTATCTCAAATTGCAGCATAGAATTGAGCGTTCCAAAGAGGAGGAAGTTGGTAGAAGGCTAGATGAGCGATTGAAAGCTATTGACGAGGAGATAGATGTGTCTGAAATAGTATCAAAATATTGTATGTAATTACGGCTTGAGAGTAGGTTTGGTATAAAATAGGAGCAGTTTAGCTCCAAGATTAGGCCATTCTTTTTGTTACATTGTTCCTTCCTTGAACAAGTATTAGAATAAATCCTTGGTGATGACGATAGTCGCATACCAGTCTGTTCCCTGACTGCTCCCCCTGTTATCATCTATGGTGGCCACAAGGGGGAAGCTGGAGAAAACATCAGAGAGCAAGCAATTAATTGGGCAAAATGTACCCCGACAATAAATGCAGAAACGCGACATAGCGGTCAATCTTCAGGTGGGAGTGATTTCTCTTGAAGTTATATATATCAAACAAAACTGGCTGACAAACAAACACTTCGGGGAGGTTCGATTCTTCTTTGTTTTTCGTTTTTGCCCTCGTTACTGAGTTCTACCAACACCACATTAAAACCAGTGTCTTTGGTAAATTAGACTTTACTGACTCGACACTACCCATTAAAACCCCATTCTCCGCCAGCTTAGCATTTAATCCACCCTCACCCAACCTAAACCCCTCAGCCAACTCCCAACTCCAACTTCCCCAACAACCAAAATCATGCCCAAGCAGGCAGTGAAAGTGTGCATCCGCACCCGTCCAACCGCGGCTTTCGACGAGAATAGCATCCAAATAGACGTTGACAAGGCCACTGTAGTCGTCAATACTGCTGCAAAGCAGGCTGCTGATAGTCACATTCCTGCCAGTGCTGTGAACAATGCGGAATCTGTGTACAGCTTCAATTATCACCACATCCTCCACAATGCCTCTCAAGACACAGTGTTCAACACGCTCTCTCGAGAGGTTGTGCAGTCTGTTGTTGACGGGACGAATGGGACGATTATGTGCTATGGTCAGACGGGTTCTGGGAAGACCTTCACCATGATTGGTGACACACGCAACTTTTCCCACAGGGGCATCGCTCCCCGGTCCCTGTCTCACATCTTTAATGAAGTTAATGAGAGAACCGAGATCGACTTCAAATTGAGCTGCGTGTACTACGAGATCTACAACGAGAAGGTCTACGACTTACTCGACGATTTGAGCAACAGTGAAACGAGAACTGATTTTCAGATTGCAGAGGAGAAGAATGGAAGGGGTGTGTTCGTCCGCGGCCTGAACGAGGTGCAGATTGACAGTGAGCAGGATGCACTGAATTATTTATACAGCGGAGAGCTTGCCCGGACGACATCCCAGCACAAGTTGAACAAACGATCCAACCGGAGCCACAGCATCTTCACAATCTTCCTACAGCAGCGAGCGAGAAGTGGCGTGAGCGAGAGGATCGTGTGCAGCAAGCTCAACCTAGTGGATCTAGCAGGAAGCGAGCGTTTGAAGAAGACCATGGATGATGCGGATGATCTTGTCAAAATAGACGCCACAACCAAGAAAGAGAGCATGTACATTAACCAATCGTTGACGTACTTGGAGCAGTGTGTGGTGGCACTGAGCAAAAAGAATCCTGGGCATGTACCCTACCGCCAGACTCGCCTTACGAACGTGCTCAAGGACGCTATCGGAGGAAACTGCAACACCCTTATGTTTGCGAATATCTATGGAGAGGTGCGTACATTTGGCGGGGTTTCATGATTTTTATTTTATTTTATTGGCGTGGTACTGGCAGTGGAAAGCGGAAACTAGCATCAGCAGCAGCAACTAACACCATTTTTCTAAACTACTAAATGCCACGTAGACGGCACATCTTGAGGAAACAATCAGCACGCTCAGGCTTGCTGCTCGGATGATGCGAGTGCAGAACGATACGAGTGTGGTTGAAACCTTCGATGACGCTGCTCTCGTGAAGAAGCTGACAAAGGAAGTAAAAGAGCTCAAGCAGGAGCTCTTGATGCACGATGCTATGGTGGAACGCACCGGTATCGTATACGACGAGTACACCCCCGAGCAGCAGCAAGCAATGCAAGAGATGATCGAGAAGTATTGCGCGGCGGAGGCTGGCAGCGAGGAGGAGGATAATGCCCTGAGCTTCCAAAGTGTGAGGCAGATGAGGGAGATTTGTAGGCAATTTAAGAAGGTCGTGGGGCTCAAGGACATGGCTGTAGATCGTGCGAAGACAGCAGCTATGGCGGCTAGTAGGGGAGGTGGCGGCGGAAGACTCGGAGAAACTACCGCCGGTGGAGGCGACGATAAATTTGCCGGTGGAAATGTCACTTTTGGTGAGGACAAGGATGCAGTTGGAGACGCTGTCAATGGAGAGGGTTTCGGACTTGGGTTTGCGCAGGCGGATAGCCGTCCGGGACAGATAGATCCCGTGGGATCGCCGAGCAGGAGCGTTGGAAGCCTCAGTCCCAGCAGGAACAATGTCACTTATGATAGCTCAGCTCAGAGCAAGGGAGGTAGGGCAGAGAGAAGTGAGAGGGGCCACAAGGGCGAGGTCCCCGATGACAAGGAGGAAGCGTTTATACTCTACAAGAAGACGAGGGGTAGCAGAGAATCCGCCTCCATTCAGAGCATGAAGTCCGAGGTGAAAACTCTCAAGAGCAATGCAAGATCTCTGGGAGAGGAATGCAATCAGTATAAGGAGGAACTTGACGTGGTGCAAGATGCCATAAACAGGAAACGGAATGAAAGGATGGCCCAACTCCAGCCCGGTGATGTCGGGGATGTAGACGTTGTTGACCAAGAGGAGTTTGATCTCATGCGAAAGGAGCGTGCTGCCAAAAAGGGCTACAAGACAGCCATGGGCGATCTACAGGGCATCAAGAGCAAGATTGGCCAGCTCCAGATGAGCATCGATGACATGAAGTACGATATGTTGACCGATTTCGACGAGTGGCATTCGCTCGCATCTGGGACCGCCATCAGTAACTTCCCTGCTGAGAGCGAGGTCAACGAAGATGGAGAGATCATGGACGATGCTGAAATGTTTGAGAAAATGGAGAAAGAAAGAGTATACGCTGCTGATCCTGACAGCGTTGCCTTCTTCCAGGCTCAAAAAACTAGAAACGCCAACATGACCCAGAACAGCTTGGCCATTAAACAAATGCGGAAGAACAAGAGATCAGTCGGAGGAGGGAATTGATTGATCCGTTTTTTTCATGCATGGTGATGGTGGTTGTATTGTGATTGTGATTTCCAAGTAAAATTATTTTGGAAGAACTGTACATTTTAGACTTAATGAACGTGACATTTTTCTGCACTGTTGTTATTCTTCTCTATAGTAGGAAAGTAGCAACGGCAACAACCGGTCATTTCTCAATTTGTTTTTAGAACATAAAATCAAAGACATACGTGGGATGCGGAGAGGCAAAAATGGCCTCATCAGGAAAATTTTGAAAAAGGAAAAAGGGCGAAAAGGGGGATGAAAACTTTTTTCAACCATGGAGAGGCAATGGAGATTGAATTATACCGTCAATAAAGAGATTATTCAAACGTAAAGCTTATTTTCACGCGCCTTTGTGAGTCGAACTAACGTCACGGAAATAAAAGATACCAAAGTCCCCCTATTTTATCAGTTAAACATCATACCTGGTAAGCATCAAACTGCAAAACAAAAAAACGCCGGATAACTTACAGAAAAAATGGCATCTGTTGCACCTCCTGCAAATCAAGCGGACGTCGCTATGCTGAAAGATGAGCAAGGCGGTCTCACGTATGAGGAGGGTATAACAACAGTAACATTTTTCAAAGGTGACTTTACTGCTGCTGCCTCCGCCTTGAAAGTGCAGTTCGCTGCTGTTGTGGCAGCAAACCCTTGGCTTGCTGGACGGCTGGTGAAGACGAAGGAGGGTGTTGTATTGCGACATCCAACAGTCCCTACAGATAGCGACATCGGCGCCATTTTCACATCGGACCAGTCGAGCAAACCAGTAAGCACTGAGGAGAAATATGTTGACACATGCGCAAAATTGTTTAAGGAGAAGAAATTCGTGGTTGGTATGGGATACTACTTGATTGGATCGCCCGATCCAGTCGTTAAGCTATCAATCGTTGGCTGCAGCGGAGGGAGCGCCAATTCTTTCGCCGTCATCTTTAGTATGAGTCATGCAATTGGTGATGCCAAAACTCACTACGATGTTTTGAAGATGACCTCCCCCGCCGTTGGCACCACGGGTGTCAGAACTCTCGTCTCAGAGCGTATACAAGCATTTTCGACGGCCTCGAAGGAACAGTGCGGGAAGGAGGAGCTTGCGTGGATGGAAAAACCTTCAACCGCGATTATGTATGAGGTGAGTAAGGAGAGTGAATTTTGACCTATACCTCGGCAACGCTAACAGTAGTGTGTATGTATGTCTATATATAGCTATCTCTCAACAGCCCATGCGGTCCTGCCGTCAAATGCTTTGGTTATTACCTAGACGAAGCGAGAATCGTTTCGATGAAGAAAGAGGGGAAAACAGACGGGGTGGAGTACGTCACCACGAACGACATCCTCACGAGCGGTTTCTTCAAAGCGTGCAAAACTACGGTTGGCACGATGGGAATAGACTTAAGAGGAAAGCTTAACGGGTACGGAGACGACCTGGCGGGGAATTACGTCTCAGTATTGACCATGGACGAGACAACATTTGGGACACCCGCCAAAGTCAGGAAAATGATGACCTCAGGCCCCCCATGGAAGGCGAGGAATAACCCTCTGCCGAGCTTTTGTGGATGGCTCGTTGGAAAGGACAGCATCAATTCTGCGATGGCCACCAATTGGAGTTCCTTTGCGGGGAACTTGATCGAATTTGAGGGGTGTGAATTGGAGTTGCACATGCCCTTGTTTAACCCTGCCTACAATTATTACGATAAGCTCATCCCTTTCGCTGCCGGAAACGGGAGAAAAGGTGTGGTCATGTTCGTAAAATATGGCGACGAAGCGGGGATAAAGGATGCCATGCCAGTCGGGGATAGCATAAACAGCAAAATGTTTCCCTAAGGCGTATTTTCGCCGTCGTAATAGCACGTATGTAATAATAGGATTTTGTTTATATGGACCGAAATGTTCGTGGCGTGGCGAGGAGGCGACGCTTATTTTGCCCCAAAGAACCTCTCCGATTTTTTGCTGGGCTAGCATCCAAAAACTTTATCTTCTACTTTGCTCAATCAGCAACGGATAGCTTTCCCACCACATCGAATTCCTTAATTAGTTTTGCAACTTCTCCTCCGTCTTTTATCTCTTTCACCCAACTATCTAACCAATTTACCGCCACGTCTACTTCTGATTCCTCCCCTTCCTTTTTTGGCAATCCTACGCTTTGCATCACTGAGGTAAATTTTCCATCCAAAACACGGCTGTTTTCTATCGTTTCGGACTGACTTATAAGCCATGGTCGCAGTCCAGCAATCGCATCGAACCTATCGTCGCTCAAAAACAATTCTCTGCTGAGTGGCAGACCTGGCTCTGCTGTTAAGTGTAACTGAGCGTTCTTGAGGTTCGATTCCAGCCAGAGCCCATAAGCAGACCCTCGAGATACTACCACATTGTTGGCCGCCACATCAACATCAGCAATCGAAACAATTGAGGGGCGTCCAGATTTGATCAAATAGCTCGCTTGGATTTCGCAGTATGCCTAGCAGTCAGTGAGAGGGGAAGAGTGAGCTGCCAGCGGGAGTTGCCAACAGCGAGCAAAACAGCACTTCAGGGACAATGCGGCATGTGCAATGCAATGCTCACCTGAGTAAAGCTAATCACCTCTGCCCGCTTAGGTTCGTTGCCAACTAGGCAGACGTCCCACTCATCACTCTGTGCTGTCGACGTGATCAATGCTGGGTTCTTATAAGGGACCAACTCAAGAGGCAGGTCCAGAGTTTTTGCGAGCAACGCAGCGATCGAAGGTGATACTCCAACAGGATGCGTTGGCGAACCCGCAGAAACCAACAGAAAGTTGGACATATTGACTGCACATCGAAGTGTCCCTGTAGGCGCAATAAGAGAGCGGATCACTGAGGTTGCAGGCGGAAGCATTAGATGGAGTAGATATAGCCCATTCAATAATGCGAGAGTAGGGTGGAAGTCTTAAAATATCCTCTCATCATTTATTCGAGCACACTTCTTTTTTCTTTTGTAAGATTTCAAACCCGTTATTTTATTAACTCACTCAACGATACACCCCACCGACTGCACGATCTCGCTTGTTGCAGACATCTTGTTTTGAACCGTCCTGAGGATCGTGTATCCACAGGAATTCAGCCAGCTCGTTGATGAGGTGTGGCTGCTCTCTTTTTATCTGTACATTAGCTTTAACAAATGCCTTCGTTCAATTACAAGGCCCTGGATATTACTCGCGTCTTCAACTTCCTTCGTCGCAGGCGAAAACCTGTGCTTGTGAAGACAACTTGGAAGAAGGTAATCGATCCAATCGACGTCAAGAAGGGCATGAAGACAAAGGAAGGACTGGGGGTCTTCGCGCAAGTGGGGAAGAAGCCCTTTATTCAGGTAAGTTTTGCTTATCTCTGATGGAGAATGCCGACCGAAACTCTAGACCCAGTACTACAAATCGTCTGACTTACACGTGCATTTGTTATTTCTACAGCGAAAGAATTTGGGGAGGATCGGTCTCATTTCCACGAAGGATGGAGGCAAGAGGGGCAGCCTGGAAAAAGGTTGCTCCTCCCCAACCCCTCGGAAGTAGGGAATGGGCTAGGTGGGGGGGGTGAGAGGGGGGGTGTGTTTGGGAGGGGTGTCTTTCTCCGTTCTGTGTCTGATTTTGTTCTCTGTCTGAGCCTGGGTTTGGACCTCTTGCCAGCTACTGCTGTCGCTGACATCACATCTGCGACGGCCGCGGAAAGAGAGTACATGCAAAAATATTCTGATTTCAGCCCAGTCAAGAACTCATCGACTGGAGCGATGGAAAAGGGCTTCCTGTCTGGGGCTAAGCGCGGCACCACAGTCGCATCTGAGGGCGATAGGATCGTTTTCGATTGGAGCGGGTACACGATCGGTTACTTTGGCAGGCCGTTCGAGATGAAAGGCGGGGTTAAGGGTGGTGCGTTTGAATCTGACGGGGAGTATAGTCGTGCTGTCATCGGGGAGAACACCATTGCGCGCGGCATTGAGCTTGCTATGATAGGCATGAGGAGGTGAGGGTTGAGGGTGTTTTATCGTGTTTTTTTTCAACAATTGTAGCAAATATAAACTAATATTATTATCGCGATGACTCGTCAAAAATCTGCAGTGGCGAAGGCAAGCAGGTACTTCTCCCCTATGGCAAGGAGGGCTACTTGAACGCTGCCGATGACAAGGGGCACAAGCGAGTCGGACCGACTCCGACGACCTTCAGCGGTCAAAGGGCTCTGGACTTTGTCCTGGATAACCCGCGTTTGGACAGGACAATTCTTGTTAATATCAAGGTTATCAGGGTGGACAATAAACAGGGTAGCGGGGGAGTGTTTGTGAAGGGAGACTGACCTGAACAGAGAGACAGACAGAGAGACAGACAGAGAGACAGAGAGAGAGAGACAGAGACTAACTGAACAAATTGCATTTGCGTGTCAAAACGAGTAAGGAAGAAAAAAAAGAAAAGCACAAAAGAGCAGAGAGAAATTTGCAAAACTGCATTTTGCACGGAAAAATCTTCTCGTCTGTCTTTCTTTCTTTCTTCCGACATTATTCTTCTTCTTCTTCACTCCATGACATTACTTTCCACACCCCTGTATTGCTCACAAACCTGCCAATTCCGGTCGCGACCTGCCCACCCATAAAAATCGCCAACCCTACCCATAGTTGCTGCAGAGAAAGCGTTGAAGTCGCGCTCTGGCTTTTCGCGTACAGAAGGTACGACAAGCTAGCGGCGTTGGACGCGTACATTCCAAAGGTTGAAAAACCCCAATCCAAACCTCCCATAAGAACTCCGTTGACAGGGTAAGCGAGACCCTTGAGAATCTGCGTGATTAAGACTATGGGAAAGATAGAGATAGCAGCAGTTTGGATCTCCGGGGAGTTGGTTAAACTCGTGATGACCGAACCACGGTTAAGGAACGTTAATAATGATAGCGACGAGGCGATGACACCGCCTGTCTTTATTGATGTCCAAACCAAGTACTGTAAATTCTGCAGGGCAAAAAAAGTGAGTTAGATAAAGAGATGATAATAGCCTGGTTGGACCATCCCGTACAGGAATGGAAAATAGCCCGCAAAAAAAAGCTGTCGAGGGCAAATGATTGGATGTGTACATGGGTGAGTAATTATAATAGCGAAGATACCCTTTATATTGAGCGCTTTGTCAGGTAGCAAACGAATCAGAGATTTTGATTTTCTTTTTTGGACATCACCCACTAAGTGTCTGCCAATATATTTTTCATCACTTTCGCGCACACAACACAACACAAGCAGCAATTTAAAAATTCCTAGAAGCGATAAGACTCACCTTGATCTTGATCACGGGTACGATAAGGAGCTCGTGCCGAATGTCTTTCAGCACTCGTTACTTACTTCTCTACTGCGCGCCCTTTCTTTATCCCCACCCTCCACAAGCCCCCCCACTTCCTTAGCAATCATTGTCTGACAGGCTATGGCAACACTCTCACAAATTTGAGTTGTAGCAAACCCCAACTGAAAAGTCAAATTGTATGCCGCGGCGCCCACTGCGCCCAGAATAGCAGCCTGTTTTGCACAGAACGCGTATATTCCAACCTTAGCAACCGTCCTCCAAAATACAATGAATCCAGCGGACAAGTAGCTCTTCATTGAAGACGATAGCTCCCCAGTCTTGGAGAAAATATCAATTCCGCCAGGGACCTTTTTGTTCAGGGCACGAAGGAGGAAAATGAGCGAAATACTCTGAGAAATTGCAGTCCCGGCAGCTGCTCCACTAGCTCCAAATCCAAGTGTGAAAATGAATATCGGATCCAATACCGCATTACCTATTGTGAAAATTATGCTCCACAAAAGAGGCGTTTTGGTGTCCCCTAATCCACGAAATATACCATTGGATACAAGCCAGACCGTGGCCGCAGGACTTCCGAGGGCCCGAATTTTCAAATAGGACAGTGCTGAATAATGCATCGACGAGGATTCACCCACACCCATGAAATTGATAATCCTGTCAGCGAAGAAAAAATACAAACCCATCTGCAGGACTCCGATAGCAGCAGCAAGGAGAATTGCAGAGGATACAGAAGACCCGACGCTGTTTTCTTCCGTAGCGGATTCCGAAGCCACGAGGGATGTGGACGTGCGCAGCAGAGGGTCATTGTAAAGTTTCGATACGGAATAGTGCGCCGCTATGGCAACTCCTGCTCCGCCCAAGACCTCCGGTCCCAGTCGACCGAGGTAAGCCGTGTCAACCAACGATGCTAAAGGCTCAGCAGTCAGTTGAATGAATGCAGGAATTCCAATCTTTAGCAAATTTCCTCGCAGCTCCTCTTTATTCTGCGACCCTGAACCGCCTCGAGAGCACCTGAGAACATTTGGCACTCCCCGAGAATGCACGAGTCCATCGCTCGACAATGCGCCCCCGCGAATGATGTGATGGGCTGGAACGTGTTCGCTTATCAATGGCCTGATAGAGAACTCGGTCGAGAAGGTGATGGCCAACAAAATGAGGATTATCCTGAGAAAAATCATGGAGATGAACGACCTTCAGGGAGCCCGTACGTGAGTTTAGACACTTAACATTTTGCTCACACTAAGAGGGAGGTGATGGTTGATGGCCTGGGTAAACACGTAAAATAATGAACGAATGAACGAACTACACAATAACTCCATTTATGGTATTCAAATCCGTATCACTTGCCGTTCACGACTGATTCTCAACGGGGAACCTTTTGTTCAATCATAAAATGAGATTATTTCTCACATTTCTCATCATCATCGCCAGCATTTCTGCTTCCCCATCCCTATCGACTCTTCCCTTCGCACATCCGCCCGAGAACGTTACCTTGGTGTCCTCTATCTCGCCTCCCCCTCCTAAAGGATTGACCGCCGAGCGGCAGGAGGAGATTGAGGAGCTGATTTTATCTGCGTGGGAAATGGGGGGGCAGAAGAATGTCTATCGTTCTCAGGGAGCAGACGAACCCAACGATAAAATTCAAAGGGTTATGACGTATGGCGAGGTAACGACACTCGGAGTCCGTCAGATCCTTCATTCGATGTTCCCTCCCTCATCCTCCCCTGTCCCTGCTACATTCGTGGACCTTGGCTCGGGCACTGGTAAGATTCCTGCACAGGCTTTCCTAGAGAACGGGAACGTGGTCCGCGCAGTTGGCGTGGAGCTAGGGGAAGACAGGTACAAAATTGGGATACGATCTTGGGATCAGATCGTAAAGGTGATCGGTGAGGAGGAAGGTGAGAGAAAGGTCTGCTGCTGGCTCTCCTAGCTGCTATCGTAGATGCATCCTGATATAACTAACGCTAATATTTATTTATATGTGTAGCATCTGGAGTTGAATACTACCTCGGTAGTTTTCTTGACAGTTCAATCTTCCCTCAGTTCCAGTCCGCTACACACGTTTATGTAGCTTCTCTCTGTTTCCCTCCCGAATTGCTAGATGATTTGGGAGACATGCTACTCCGCATGGAGTACTTGGAGGTTGTCGCGAGCTTGAGAAGAATAGAAAAGCTGGAATATATAGGGGAATGGGAGGTGGAGAGAGTTTGGGCCGAGATGACTTGGGGGGGTTCTGAAGTGAAGTTTTACAGGAAAAAAAGTAGAAGGCATGACACCAGGGGTTGAAAGAATTGCGATTGTGAGTGATCGATTGAGATGGTGGGATACTGTAGACTGTACGTCCATTGTTTGCTCCGGCAACGAAGCAAGCTACAACAAAAAAACAGAAGTATAAAGAATAGTTTTTGATTGCGTAGCCGTCAATAGCGTCAATATTTTACCACATCATCATACACATCACATCTTAGTAAATCATCCCATAGCCCCCCGGTACTTATCAGTGCTCATCGCCATGGTAAAACTCTCAAGAAGCGCCGCGACTTCTCCGTGCTTCATGTACTCCGCCCAGTCGATTGCCATGAGTTTCTTCCTGTCCTTCTTCTTCTTGTTGACTCCCTGCTCCAAGATCATGAGGACAACCTTGGGGGAACCGCCGTATGCGGCGTAGAAGAGGGAGTTCCATTTGAACTTATCCGTGAGGTCCGGGTCGGCGTTCTCCTCGAGGAGGAGATCTACCATGCCAGCATTTCCACTTCCGCATGCCATCATCAGTGCTGTGGTACCATTCTTATCCTTGATATCAATCTTGCAGTGCCTCCAGAGTAACTTACTAACAGTAGCCTTGAGGCCAAGATGGGCCGCATGGTGTATCGGTGCCATACCAGTGACTTGATCAGCAATATCTGGATTAACGTCACTCGACGACAATATGGTCTCGGCTATATCCTCCCTACCGGCCATAATACTCAACCCCAAAGCCGTCCTCCCCTTCCCATCATATTCATTAACAGCATTCGGATTCTTCTTCGACTGCCTCCTCAGTGTCTGCCTAATAACTTTTAGGCTCCCCTCCAAAACCGCCGTATGAAGCTCCACATCAGCGCAACCAATCGCCTTCCTCAAGCCGTACAAAGGGTACCTCTTCTTCTTCTTCTTCCTAACTTTCTTCTCCGCCTTTGGCTTGGTAGCATAATCCGTAAGCAGCTTATCAACTGTATCCTCTCTCGCCTTCGCACGATTATGAGAGGCAAGGTGCGTCGAATTCGTACCGTGAACTTTCGCACCCAGATCTTCGTCATCAGGATCCTCCAAATTGTCGTTGTCGTCCGCGGCAGGATGAGCTGGGCCTCCACCTGTAACGCCGGAGATTAAGGCGTCGATATCGAGGTCGATCTTCGGGGCTTTCATGACCTTTTTCTTGCCCGAGTTTTTCGCGGCAGTGAGGAGGGAGGAGGAGTCCATGGTATTTTAAAAGGAACACGGGCTGGAGAGTTGTTCCGGACAGCTTTGACTACATATATCTTCACGGCGTCATTAAACACGCTCACTCGTCAACCTCATGAGAGTGAGAGGACATTGGGAGGGAGTTGGGGAATTAAAAAGGTGCAAGAGGGGCTTTACTGTTGTTGTTTTTGAGTTGCCGACTGCCGACTGCCCCTGGCAAAAAAGAAGTCTTGCTCATAAACACATCAAACAAAGATGGAAGACACAGTTCGCGACTCATATCCGCTCCCCTCTTCACAAATGTCTTCCGTTTCTCTCCCTCCGTCATAATAATTCTTCAATAACGTCAAAAACAAACACAATAACGAAACAACAACCCTCACTGCCACCATACCATCGTCCCTCCCTCCTTTCCTTCCTCTTCAACCTTAATCGTATGAAATCCTACCACCAGCAGCTCCTTCCCCGTCTTCCCCTTCCTCCTCCTTTTCCGAATAATACCACGACTGCTGGAAGGACGACAGTGTGTATATTCACCGGCCCATATCCTCAGTTAATCAACGATATAGCTGAAAGAATTATGATGAAATCTTACTCCTCTGTTGTGCCTGCCTCCTCTGGTGATTTCTATCATGATAGGAATTGTTATGGGAATATTGTAAGGTTTTCAGGGTCAAGGTGTCTTCGCATCACCACCACCATCAGCAAAAAGGCCAGCAGCAGAGACGGAGGAGTAGAATTTCTTGACCTGTACCAACTTATTACCCCTCCCCCATCTTATAATGACGAGAAGCATGGGGAGTTTGATAACGCAGGAATCGAGCGTGATGTCGGTGGAATACTTTCTGACTATTATGATAAAGCGGAAGAAAGAGAGGATGGTGAAATTGACTGCAACGATAAGGATGCCACGGGGTCGAAGCGAATCAACATCTGCGTTATATCAGTGTTTCCTCTTCCCCTCTCCCCTCCCCCATCCGCATCCTCTGCAACCAGGGAGAAGGAAAAGAAAGAGGAAGAAAAAGAGGTAAAAAAATACGCTGGCGGTGTGGCATGTGTTGTTGGTAACGCTGCTCGGAGGGTTATAGAGGAGAGAGAAGGGTTAGATGGGGAAGTAGGGATTGTATATGTTACTACAGACGAGAAGGAGGTTGGGGCACTTGATGATGATAGGAAGAAGAGGATTAAGGAGGAGGGGAAGGAGAAGGAAGAGGACGGTCGTGCGGAGGACCATGATAAGAAGAGGAGGAGGAAGAAGAAGAAGACTGGGACATCTGTTCACCCTGATCACGAGAAGAAAAAGGGCGATAACAAAGACGAATTTTTTACCCCCTCCTTTTACGAGTCATACGGGAAGACTTACAGAGTTTCAGTTGAGAAGGGGGACGGGATTGTCAGATTGATAAGGGGGATTCAGGGGGTTGGAGTAGTGTGACCTGTAGGGCGGATCAAAGGGGGCAGAGAGGAAGTTTATAAAAACAGATTTAAATACAGAAAGGTAGATTGTATCGTAAATGTAAACCCTCTCAAACTTATCATCACGCTCTCTCATAACCTAACATTACAAAACGCGCTCCCCCATCTCATTCACGCCGCATCGTAAGCCCCCATGACCTTATTCCACGGCAAAAAATTCAACTCCCTCTTCGCCAACTCCTCCTTAGGGACATTTCCTTCCTTCGCCTTCTTCACAGTAGCGAAGTGCTTCGAGGCGGTGTACGGAGTGCAGGCGGCGGTGTTGGGAGCGGAGTTAAGGGTCTTGCAGCCGCCATTTTGGGTGCCGGACTCCGGGAGGGCCGGACAAGAACCTCCATTTTGGAAGAATTCCAGGGGGGGGGGGGGGGGGGGGGGGGGGGGGGGTTAGAGAAATGGGCACAAGGCCGAGATGAGGATGCTGAAGCAACGCTATGCAGAATATGCATATATATTACCCATTCACTCATCAACTCAACTCACCTAGCTTGACATTTTTATAAGAGAATTTCTGCAGTGACGGTGTGGCCCCGATCAGCTGCCCTGGGTTCGCAGACTCACCCGCGGCCTTTGAGAGGAGATCTAGGTCGCTCTTCTCGAATTCTGGGCAGGACCTCTTACCTCCACCCTTTCCCTTACCACCTTTGCCCTTTCCTTTAGCGAGGGCGGGGGTCACGAAGAGGAGGAGAACGAGAGTGGAGAAGAATCGCATTCTTTGGAACCGAAGGCTTCGACTTATAAGAAGGAAGGGGGGGAGGGGGGTACTGGAATGTCTTTCGTTTCTCTTGAAGGTACTCTGGAGCACGACGAGATAACTACCTTTTTGAAGAAGAGGGTGAGTTAAACGTAACGGAGTACTAACAACTCCTTTTGGTTTATTTTTTCGTTCAGAGGGTCGCAAGAGATGAGATCGGAACGGACGGGAAAAATTATCGCCTGTCGCGATGGCCAGTGTAGTTTCTTAAATAAGGATGATGTTGAAAACCCGAGAGCCGGCAAACACATAGAATTATTTCACCAATTGAAACAAAAAAGTAAAAAACGTACTCCACTGTACTTCTTCTTTCACTTGATACCTTTAAGGAAGCGAATAGGGATATTTTATTCATTTTTACTGTAGAACGACTGCCAACAGACAGGCCCTCGTACCCCCTCACACTGATCCCCTTCCCTACCAAATTCCACACACTCCTTCAGCGACTCACGGACATAAACAAACTTAAATCTACTTCACAATGGCGACAGCGATGGACGAAGATTGGGTCGCCCAGAACCAAAAGAAAATCTCCTCTGCCTTCCTTCTCTTTGACAAGGAGAAGAAGGGAACAGTAATTCAAGAGGAGGTCCCTACCATCATGAGGTACCTCGGGGTGTACCCGACGGAGCAGGCCCTGGTTAAGGAGATCCTCCCCGAGATGCAAGAGGACGAGCCGGCTGCATTTGTCAAGTATGGTAAGTTGGAGGAGGTCATGCTGCGCCTGTTGGCTAGCAAGGAGTGGGAGCCGGACAGCGAGGACGTCCTCCTGCAGGCGTTCAAGACGATTGACTCTGAGGATAAGGGGTATATCGAGTGGGATACGATGAGGGATCTCTTGCAGGCAAAGGGGACCCCGTTCAGGGACAAGGAGTGCGAACAGTTTCAGAGCATTGCTAGGGATGTTGAGAGCGGTTGTATCTACTATGAGGACTATGTCGCGCTTTTGGCGCAAGATTTGAACGATAACGAATAGAGCAAGGAAAGGAAAGGGCAAATGAATGGATGGATGTAACAAGCTGTAGGATAGCGAGTTTTTATTTGCTATTTTTGTGAGGATAGTAGTCAGTGCTTCACTCTCTCTCCACTTCACTTCATGAACAGCAATCGATTATCGCTCCTGCTCGCATCATAAACATCCCTGCCATTATCACTTATTTTCGTTACTATTTTTACTCCCTGACATTTCGAACTCAGCTAAATTTTCTTGAACCAGCTTATCAAGCTCATCTATGGTGGACTCATTTCGCAATGGGGCCTGCTTATAGATTGTCCCTCCAGCCAAGCACACAAAGAGTGCGACGGTGCCTGCGGGGGTAGCGTGCTTGTCCCACACTATTATGTTAAGGAGAATCGACAGGAATTTGTTGGCAACCCCAACAATGGTGAATGATGTCGCACTCAGTAGCCCTCGGCACCACCAGCTGCTGAACCCGATTGCTGCCCCGACAACGCAACTAAATATAAGAAGAGCGAGAACGCTCGCGTTGATATCCCACAACGACGAGAGCTCCTCATCATTAGCCATCGATAAGAATGTCATAGCAGGAAGAGTCAACAAATTTGTGAGAATCACACTGCAATGAGAAAAGAAAGAAGGAAGATTATTTCAGGGTTTTAGTAGAGGCGATGAAACAGCATCACAAAATAAGCACCAAAACCTCACCCAGAACAAGTAGGACAGACGCAACACAATGATCTGGCGGCGCTGGATTCACTAGAGAAACCCTTACCTCGTGCCCAGCTCGCACTTAATGCCCGATTTTATGCTCTTGCCAAAGACCATCTCAGCTGAAATGGCAAAGAAATATATTATCACCCAAAAATAGTTGTTCCCATTATCGTCACTACCATCGTCATTACCATCGTCATTACCATCGTCTATGCTGCTCTTGGATACACTCGGATCGTTAGCGACATACGCGTAAGCACCAACTACCATCATCAACATGGCAAGCAGGGATCTGCCGGAGGGGTACTAAAAAGAAGAGGTTGAAAAGAAAGAGGTTGGTTAGTGCCAGAGTTATCGTGGGGAAGAGTTAGCAAGCGAGGGTTGAAAAAAAGAGAGAATGAATGAGTCCAGGGTAAAACAACCAGTCGAGAGCGGCACAAAGGTAACAAAGGTCACAAAGGTCACAAAGGTCACAAGTAATACAAAATTGGGCTAACATACCTCTCTGCCCAGCATCGTGGCGTCAAAAATGCAAACCAACAGGGGGACACACGACCGGAACACAATCACAGTATCCACATTGGCTGTGGACAGAGCCTTCATATTGCTGAAAACTCCAAGGGTAAACAAAACGGAGTACTTCCCGTATGCAGTCAAGAGTTTCTTGTCGGTCAGATTATCTAGTTTCAAGTAACCTAGGCTGGCACCACTGTATATCATCACCACAGCTGCCATGAATTGAATGCAAGCAATCATGGCAGGGGGAAGGAAAATTGTTAGCATCTTGTTCATCACTAGGAGCGTCCCAGAACACATAGAGTACGCGATGATGGATAGGAGTGGGGCATTCGAAGAGATGTTTGCAATCATATTGTGAAACGACGACGGTTTAAAAAATCGTTTGTATCTAAATCCTTTCACTGTTAAAGAAAGATTTTTGAAGAAATTTTTTTGGCTTCGACAACCACACTGGCTTCAATTTAGTTTTTGGTTCTGCGAACGCACACACACACATTCCCCTTGATCGCATTCTGCTGTACTCATCCCGTTATTTGCTAAAATGTGCCGGCCTTGCACCTGTCCCACCTGCAAGAAGACAACGTGGACAGGGTGCGGCCTCCACATAAACTCAGCCTTGAATGGAGTGCCACTCACTGAAAGGTGCCTGGGATGGAGAGTGGGTCGCTGTCCGCTGGCCGATGACGGCACCAATTCCGGCAGAGGAAAAATGGAGGACGCACTGGCGATCTGTAAGGACACATCCTCCATCGACCTCCCGCCTGGACCCTACATCGCATGCGTTGAAGGTGGGGGTACGACGTGGGTAGTAGCTCTCTCTCTCCTTCGCTCGCCAACTCGAATTCTGATGAAGGCTGAGTTTCCCACCGAGAACCCCGCCAGCAAGACGCTGTCCAACTGTGCCAACTGGCTGCAGAATTTGCCTGTCGATTACGTTGGTTTGGGGGTGGCCACCTTCGGACCCATCAACCGCCAGACAGGCTTCATTACTACTACTCCCAAGAAGGGGTGGAACAACGTTGACGTGCTTTCTCCATTCCGCAACCTTGCAAAGAGCGCAGGCGTCCCCATAAAGTTTGACACGGACGTTAATGCTCCGGCATTCGCTGAGTATTTGGAGGCCAAGAAAACAAACGAGAAGATCACCTCCACTTGCTACGTCACGTGTGGCACGGGGGTTGGGGTAGGCTTGGTGGTCAACGAAAAGCCTGTCGGGGGACTGATGCATCCAGAAGGAGGCCACATCGCCATCGCAAGGTTGGAGGGGGACGAATTCGGCGGGTACAGCTGGGGAGCGCACGCGCCTTACCATGGCAAGATCACAGTCGAGGGAAACGCCTCCTCCGTGGCCCTCCTCGAACGCTTAAATCTCGACCCTCGGAACGCTGACGTTCTGAAGAACCTCCCCGACGACGCGGAGGTTTTCAAGCACTGTGCCAACGCCCTGGCGAACCTCTGCGCGAGCTTGATCCTGCTCGTGTCGGCCGAGCGCATTGTACTGAGCGGAGGGATCATGCTCCGAAAGTGCCTCTTTGAGATGATTCGGACTAGGACAAGGGAAATTCTCAATGGCTACATTGATGTAGAGGAGGTGATAGACCCAGACCGCATGCGGAATTTGATAGTTCCGAGTGCTTGGGGCAATAACGCCGGGATCGTTGGTGCACTGTCGTTGGCTGTGACTGCATACGAAGAGCAGAATAAAATGAAAAAAAAGGGTGACGACAGCGGTGACGATGGTGCGACGAAGGGTAGGGGAAGCACGGCTCTTGGAGTAGGGCTTGGCCTTGGGATCGCCGTCGGAGCTGGGCTCGTAACTTTACTTTCTAGAAGGAAACGATAATTTTCTTAGAACTAAACTGGATACTAGCAGTCCTCCGTGTGTCAAATCTTCACCCTCAAATTCAAATCATCACTAACCTTAACATATAAAAAATTACCCATTTCGCATTACTTGTGGCTGTGAATCTTGCCCGCGTTGCCCATCATATCGCTCAGCCTACCCTGCCTAGGAATGTTTGCGGAGCGCCCGCTCGCATAACCGCCTTGGCGGTTTTTCACGTCAGCTCCATCGCCGTCGTTGCCCGCCGCTTTCTCTTCAATTTTGGCAGCACGGCGGTCATTGAGCTCCCGGCGGAGCCACTTGTCGGCCAAATAAAGGAGGTTGTGACTGCTGTATCCTTCAATCTCCATGGAATCATTCCCACCATCGTTGAATTTTGTCAGCAGAGACTGCACATCTCCAAAGTGACCAAGGCGGCCTTGGTCATCCAAGAAAATAACGTGCGTGCCCCAACCGTCCAGGTGGTCAAATATATGCGTGGCATAGACAACCGTCTGCCCCTCCGACTTAAGCCAATCTAACAAATCCATTCGAACGCAAAGATCTAAAGAGGTTGTGACCTCATCCAGTAAAACAACCTTGGTAGGACGAACAAGCTGGAGAAGGAGCTGAACGCGACGGCGTTGACCATCAGACAGCTCATTCATCATCCAGTCCGGGTTGATGTTCAAAAGGTGACGGATCTTGTCGCGGCGTTCAGGATGATCGTTCTGTAGTTTCTCCATCATGTTGCGTACTTTTATTGAAGCCGTCATGGGACTGCAGTGATGAAAAACGATGTTTTTTTTTTTTGGAAGGGAAGGGAAGAGTAGGGAAGGAAGTGGAAGGACAATAGAAAAATTAGTACAAGACAGTGCGAAGTTACCGCTGATACGCGGACACGGAATTTACACACTGTGCAACTAAGGCAAATGATTCTTCCTCACCTGCTCGCTCCAAATGCCACAGTCGACATACCCCAATCACAGCTAAGGTAACTCCTCCAAAAATTGAGCTCAGTGGCACGGTATGCATTCTTACCGCACACGTCGACAGTGCCCTCCGTTGACATGTGCCTGCCAGAGAGAAGACGCAATAGAGTGGACTTGCCAGAACCATTACCACCGAGCAGAAGGGTGCGAGAACCAGGAGGGAGGTAAAAGCTTATATTCTTTAAGGTGAGGGGGTTGTGAGCATTGTACCTGAAGCTCAAATCTTTTACGTTGATATCGCACAAATCAGGAGGAGGGAGGGAGTTTGTCATGACAGCTTTTGTGACTCAGTGATGGACTACTTTTTCGTTGTTATATTAGTTTTTTGAAAGCTTTAATTCTACCGAGCGAGCAATAATAGCTACTATATATGGGAGGAGAGGTGAACTTTGTGAAATTCTGCACTTTCAGTGGGCTAGTTTCTTCTTCCATCAAACTAGGGAGACGATGATGATCGACAATGACTCAGTCGGTCATTTTCTTTTTTATTGTGGGAATTCCTGGTCTCATCCCACGCTTCTGTACACCTGTGACTTTGGGCGACTGATTAAATATCACGAAAACATTACAAACTTTGTGCACCCCCAGAAGAACAATGAAACTCGCCCCCACTTTCAGAACGCTTGGCGCAGCCACCCGCCTACTCAGCTCATATTCATCCTCATTTCGCCCCCATCCATCGTCTTCCTTCTCCGAGTCTCCTTTTCAAGACATTCCAACCACCTCCCCAATACAGCGGAACATATCGGGGAATGTCGTCATCACAGGAGGTAATAGAGGAATCGGTTTCTCCCTTGTTTCTACACTCTTGAGTAAACGACCGGATACTAGAATTTTCGCTGGCGTTAGAGATCCGAATAGCTCGAATTTGTTAGAGTTTAAGGGAGACTCAAGGTTGACTACTCTTCCATTGGATCTGTCGTCAGAAGAATCAATTGAATCTTTTGCTAATGCTGTTTGTGAAAACGAAGCGGTTCAAAAAATCGGCATCAACTATATATTCAACGTCGCAGGGATTTTAAATGACGACGGAATGAGCGGAGGCCGTGGAGGTCCCGAGAGGAGCGTTTTAGCCATCGATGGAGGGTGGATGCAGAAGACACTCCAGATAAATACCATTGCCCCCTTTCTTCTAATAAAGAATCTCGCCCCCTCACTACAGAGGCCCGTGCCAAAGAGGGGGGACGAAGGAGGAGCCTTTCCTGCTCCGGTCATAATGAACGTAAGCGCGAGGGTTGGGAGCATTTCAGACAACAACGGGCTGGGGGGTTGGTATTCGTATCGTGCATCAAAGAGTGCTTTGAACCAGCTAACTCGAACCCTTGCTATTGAACAGGCCCGGGGTGGGCGGTGGAAGCGCGGTGGAATATCAGTATCATTTCACCCCGGCACCACTGAAACGGGTCTATCTGAACCCTTCAGCAAGCCATTGAAGAACACAAGCAAATTGTTCCCCCCCCATTTTGTCTCTGGGCAGATGATGGATTTGGCTGAGAAATTGACTGAGGAAAACAGCGGCGGTCTGTACGCGTGGGACCACAAAGCCATACCCTTTTAAGAAAGAAGAAAAGAAGTAAAATAAGCGCAATTGTAGTAAGGCGTTTTTTTGTTATAAGCAAACGAACTACTCTGTTTTTCAAAGCCCAAACTGGAGCGTCAATCCTACCGCCATTATAGCTCCGATAGCGGTGTTGAGGAAATTCACCACCTCATTCGTCAGTATTCTCACTTTGTTCTGCGCCGTTGCCCCGATCCAGCTCTCACAAAATGTCGCAAACACACTGCTGCCAATAACCACGCCCATGGCTAATGCTGAACTGGGTAAGAATCCAATTTTGGAGCCATAAAGGGTGAGAAGGAAAGCTCCCAGGACACCCCCGAGTGTACCCTCTAATGACACCGCACCCTCCGTCCCGGCATTCACCCTTCTAAACGGCGGAATACTGCTGTAAGTCTTCGTCCCATATGCTTTACCGATCTCGCTCGCAAAAGTGTCGCTGAGCTTCGTGGCGAAGCAAGCGACATAGCCGATTTTTAGCACGGCAAGGAGTTCAGGGGAGGGGCATTTCATCAACACCCAAGATGACAATAATGCACCAACTCCGGCACTACCAAAAACGTTCTCTGGACCCCTTCTACCCCCCCTCGACTCGGCAATTCCGAGATTTTCCTTCTCGCTGTAGCGGATCTTTGTCACCGCAGAGCCAAGGACAAAGTAAAACGAGCCTATGCTCCAGCCTGATAAACCGTAGGTGGTGTAAAGCAATACGCCAAGGGCAGTAGACGTAACCAACCCAGGAAAGGTCAAGCTCCGCCGCAGAGGGGACCACAACGTCATCAACAATTGGCTGTGAAATAAGACTGCGTTGGCAAAGCGGGCAGCCGTAAATTCAGGGAATATATGTGGGTAATGGGTGTGAAGGAGAGGTGGGGGGAGCAGCAAAATACTTATCTTTATCAGCGCCTTCATTTGCACCGGGAAAAGGGTTGGTGTTGCGCCGCGCGTTTCCGATAAGTTAGTGAAGGCATTTTCGTCGCTGTCATTGTCATTGCCATTGCCATTGGCATTTACAACACTGCTTTTGAAAGTTGGTGGTAATGAGGTTGGCGAAGGAGGGCCCAGCGGCCGTGATATTCTTGGCAACAAAATGGGGAACGAGATTGTCGTTTCCAAGAGAAATACCGCAAAGAGTGCCAAAGACATTTGTGGTATCTGCATCGCTGCTAGGGTGGGGGGTGGGTTCTCGAAGGGAGTTAAAAAAGTATATGGGATCCCAACAATAATAGAGAACAAGAAAAAGGTTGCGTATTTTTTGAAGTCAACATCTCTTGCCATTATTTCATCGTTTGCAAATTTTGCCATTCCTCATTGCCTCTTTGGGTGTGCTATTCCTCAAGGTCAACGAATAAAATACGATCTGTTTGCTAGCGGGCGGGCGGTGTACTACGACAATAAGCATGGATTTGTTTGACAACTTGGGCCCTGCTGTATCACTGATCGTCACTGTTAGTATATTACTTCCTGTAGGAGCTTTGGCGATGTGGATCGCACTATTCATGAAGGAAATAAAAAAGCCAACCAGACAGACCGGGGTAAATTCTGGGGGGAGTTACAGGATGCACCTCCATGAATCATACAAATCGAAGTGATCGCTTAGAGGAGAGGCGCCGGCTTGCTGCGATGAGTAGTAGTAGTGATAGTAGTATTTTATAATGATTAAGAATTGGCGCACTTTTTCTTTGGCTAAATGTCAGGTAATGAATGATATGTTGTGTTGTGTCCTTAGACAATGAATAAAATTCTTCTCCCAATGCATATTGTTACTACCATAAAAGGCGCGATAAGACTTCGTGCCGTGCACGCGTCGTGTGCTAGATCCATTGCACCATCGCTCGCTATCAATAGTCCAGGGCCCCAGCAACGCGCCAGTCTCCTCGTTTATTCTCTGTCGACCTCTTCGTGGAAGTAGTGAGAATGATGCTGGCTACTGTGTCATTGAGGCTCCTATTTTGCAGGGGGGCGACCGGACTACTGCCAACCTTTGGAGTCCACGCCTTTTTGCTACCACGGGTATCGATTGCGGGGTCCTGAGAAGCTTTTACAACTTTGGGTTTCTTTCCCAAGGAGGAGGAAGAGCACGAAGAGAGCAGCTTGCGCTTTGTCGTGGAAGTTTCAGCATTTCCGGTATTTGCTGCCTTTGAAACACCAGCCTTCGCCTTCCTCGCCTTCATAATCTTCGTGGATGAGGTCCTCCCTCCCCTTGAGTTGGAGTGGGGGCGAGTGGGGGTCAACAGCTCCTTCGCATTTCCACCTTTCAGGGGCTTCTTCTTTCGACCACCATTTTTTGTGAAGGAGGAGGAGGAGGAGGAAGAGTCGTCTTTTTCGGGAATAGAAGATCCTTCAAAAGAAGAATCGTCGTCTTTTTCGGAAACACTTTCATTACTACTCTCCTCGAATTGTTCTCTCTCGTCTTGATCAAGCGGATTTCCCTTACTGTCGCAAAGCTTCAAGCTCCTGTCATGCCTGTCAAAGACAATGTATTTAGCATTTTTTTCACGACTTGCAGTGACTCCAACTGGTTTCCCTTTCTTCAATGTCGTTGAAGTAGAGAACACCAGCTGCTTCTTACTGTTGAAAAACGCTGGAAATACTGAGCCTCCATCTTTCTTTACCTGCGGTGTGGAGGGGAGGTGGAGAGGCGGTGGCATTTTGTTTGTGGGGGGAGAGGGGGGGGTGGGGGGGATGGAAAAGTTAGAGAAAACTGCAGAAAGAGAGAAAGAGAGAAAGATAGAGAGAGAGAGAGAGAGAGAGAGGCGAAGCGGCCATAATAGCGGCAGCAGAACTCTCGAGGGTGGGCATTTATCTTACATAAACGGAGGCATTTTTCAGCGCTCCTCCTCCCAGTACATTTGACGATGCGATCCGTGAGCTGGTACGAGCCATATTCTTTCCCAGGTGAGTAAATTTTTTGTTTTCATATTCTCGGCGGCGTAGTAGTTGTCTCGTTCATCGTGCCTCGAGCCTCGCAAATTAAAACCCAATCTCACAGTGTAAAAGAGGGGTCGACGTAAAGAAAAAATCTTCTCCGCTGTTTATCAAGTCATGGGGAAGAAAAATAAGAAGAACGCAGCAAAGAAACATAAAACAACCAGCAAGGGCGTTCAAGGGAAAACAATGGATAATAATAATAATAATGATGTTCCTGTCGGAGGTCCAGAAACGCCCCCTCGAAGAAACGAATCCTCCGCAGATGCTATGTTCTTAACCTCCTCACCGAAGCATTCCCCACCTACCAAGTCCACCGTGAATGGAACCAACACCAACGGCACCAACGGCACCAATGTCACCAACGGCACCATCGTAGCTAATGGCACAGCTAGCCTATTATCGCCATCTTCTTTGCCTGCAAAGTCAACCACTGAAAATTTTGCTAACATGAATTCATTTCTAACTCGCTCACCAAAAGCATCCCCTCCCTGCTCTTCCTCGGACCTCCAGGCTCTTGGCACCCCTAGCCCTCCGTCGCTGCAGCAGCAGAAACCTAAGCCTACGACAAACTCGTTTACCTCGAACATTGACCGTTTATTCGCCAAGATCGACGAGGAGAATGAGCGCCGGAGCCGATCTAACTCACTTGCTACTCCTCCCCCCGGCTCTCCAGCCATATCTGTTCCTTCAAGCCCAAAAGTAAGCCAAAAAAATTCTACTGAATCCCAGGTTCCCAATATAAAGAAAACAAACCATGAAATTATTACGGATGCCTCCAAAGAGCTGAAAAAAATGTCATCCATGTTCTTTCAGGAAAGCAAGAAACTAAAAAAGCTTAGCGACAATGTCGCAACAGAAGGTGCACGGAAAGCTGCAAAATTGTCCATGACCAAGTTGATAGACAAGGCAATTAACGGTGCAAAAATCACCGCAGCCATGATAAAGTCAGCCCTCGATGAAAACACAACTTTCACAGACGGAGTCGACGTCGCGGAAGGCTTTGACGTGCTTGGGCAGGTGCTCGAAAACGGCGCCGTACACATCTCTTCCCTGCCCGTTCGAGCCATACAATTTCACAGCTGCAATTTTGCTACCCTAGAGAGCGGAGTCGCGCTCATCTGCAGCGAGGTCGAAAACATTTTGAATGACGCAAAAGCAGGATCCGCAAAAATCAATGGCAGAATAGCCCCCCCAACCTTGAAGGAAAAACAGTCAGAGGGCATCATATCTCCTTTTGCTGATTTGATTGCATCTAGCTTCACTTCTGACCTCCTCACAAGAGCAGAAGAAATTTTTGATCTGCGTAACCTAGTAAAAGATGATTCAGTGACAGCGGCAAAGGCCAATAATACAGATGATAAGAAGGGTCCCCGAGAAGACAAAAAGAGCGAAGCTTGTCTTGTGTCATAGCAAATTATGAAGCAAATGAATAACATTATTTACCCCCTACCCCTCTTCCCCATATCAACAACTCACAACCCACAACACACAACGACGACATGGATTTCCATTGCTAAGATGGAGGAGGAAAAATCCTTTTCAATGTAAATTTATTAAATTTAAGTCACACAAACAACCAAAAATGACGAACGAACAGCAAAAACACACAAGAACCCCAACGGAAACCTAGGATCCAAATCACAACGAAAAACGAGCACACACGACGATGACAAAGAGATCCAAAGCACCAAATCCAATCAGAACAAGAGAGAAATCCACCACTGAACCCAGAAAGACAGGAAAGAACAAAACAAAAACAGCTCACACCGCAAGAACAGATACTACGACCCAAAAGCAAAAAAAACACAAAGGCACGTACACGAAAACTGAAAAGAAATGGAAAGGCCACAAGCTATCCGAGGAAAAATGAACTATGCTAAAATCACGTTTTTACCCAAATAACATCACACCGACTAATTTTTTTGTCAAGGAGGCCAACAAGAAGAATTATTATTATCTAACAGGGGGGTGTGTGTTTATTATCTATGTTATATTACTAAAGCTAAAGCAAGTTTACAACATGTCTAGATCACAAAATTGTCCGCTCTGTTGCCGTGGCGGCGAGCGTATGTTCTCTTCGTTGCTCTTATCGCGGTTGTGAGCTTCAGTCTAAGATTATGGTCGTGGGCTGAAATGTTCAGCTCTTTGCTTTTGACAATTGCTGTTTTCTCTGAGTGTATGACCCAATTCGCTCGTTACGTTTCAAACGAATTTCAATATATATATCCAACCAGGCCCTGAACTCCGGAAGCATTTATTGTTTTACAGAAAAGACCAGAACTAGAGTTGTCTGTTTGGAAGAGCAACTGCATGCTTCTCAGCCTCAGATCCGTTAGCTTCATTTTTTACTCCCTTTGCATTCCTTGCACCTACTGCGTCGAAGACCGTGCTCGCATATTTGACTCCCTCCACATTCCTTGCAAACACTGCGATGACGACCGTGCTCGCATATTTGACTCCCTCCACATTCCTTGCACTGATCGCGTCGACGACCGTGCTCGCATATTTGACTCCCTCCACATTCCTTGCACTGACTGCGTCGACGACCGTGATCGCATATTGATGCCCCTCCACAATCCTTGCACGTACTGCGTATACGACCGTGCTCGCATATTGATGCCCCTCCACACTCCTTGCACTGACTGCGTTGACGACCGTGATCGCATATTGATGCCCCTCCACAATCCTTGCACCGACTGCGTCGACGACCGTGCTCGCATATTTGACTCCCTCCACAATCCTTGCACAGACTGCGATTACGACCGTGCTCGCATATCCCTTCACCAGGGCACAGCTTGCAATAGTAACCATTGTTTGCCTTCCCATGCTCGCATTTCCCCTTTAGCCAGAATTCCCATTTCTGCCTGCTACTGACTGATGCTGATACTTTCTTTACGGCGTCTACTTTGGTTCTGGCCATAATGTGATGACTCGTTAGTGGAGATTGTTGCGTTCTATCACACAGTGAAACCTACAACTTGTTCCTCCTCCTTGGCTCTTAATGAAAGGTTAATAGATACCAATCAGCACGATACTGAATATGATCGCGCACGATGTACAGTAACAAATTTAATAAATTTGTGTTTTTAACAGAGGTTTAATCTGCAAAGACGTCTGTGGAATGAAACAAAAAACAACCACGAAAAGATGAAACTACGCACCCATCGATCGACCATCATCAAGCTTTTTTTCTGAGATGAGTACTGTTCTCATCGTCGTGGACATGCAGCTGGATTTCTACAGCAGGAATAGTGCCGTTAGTCAATCGTTCCCATCCCTCGCATCAAAGATTGGACAGCTAGTGAGCTTGGCAAGGGAGACGGAAAATGTTGAGGTAGTTCATCTGAGAGAAGGAAGCAACGATAATGTGTCTCCTTGGTATAACTTTTGGTCCAAATTGAATCCAGGCAAGTCTTCTGCGGCGGATGCGACAACTGCCGCCACCGAACCTTGCGCACAGGACACTGACGGTGAGAAGGTGTTTGTAAAGTACGGGTACGATGGCGTTGGAGTTGACAGTGGCATGGTTAGTTACTTGGAAGATAAGTACTCGTTGGAGGACAAGAAACCAATAATACTAGTGTGCGGTCTCGTAACGAGCTGCTGTGTGCATTTGAATGCAGCCGGTTTGTTCCTCCGGGGCTTCCCCACATTTGTTGTTGCCGATGCTTGTGGGGATCGCACAGAAAAAATGCACCTTGAACATCTAAAGCGTGAATCAAGAAGATGCTTTGGTGTGGTTAATTTGGAAGATGTGCGGGATGTTTATGGCGGGGGCGGGGGCGGCGGTAAAGGTGGCGAAGAAGACGGCTTAATATCCCGGTGTTGGGAGAATTTTACGCAAAAAGAAAAGTAGCTTTTTTTAAGAAAGCTTTGATGGATGGGATGGGATGGGATGGGATGGACTCATTCATGAAAAACATCAGAAAATCCTTAATCCTTTTATTCTCTTCAACGAACTAAAAATAAGTCCCCCTATCCAATCGATCACCCCCTCCTCATCGTTGATTTGATCGCTTTGAGGAGCTCCCCAGACATGGGCCGAGCAGCCGACAATACATGACAATATAATCGCACGAATCACTGCAATCGGTCGGCCAGGTCCGTGGCGTCTTCGGCATCTCTTCCTCTGCAAGAGGGTCTTCCTTAAGCCTCGAAAACCTCCTTGAAGAGAGTGTGGAAACCCGTACAGGCACAGTATGGCAGATAAATATTCATACCCATCCAACGACAGGTTGATTATAGGCATCAGCAGGAGGTAGGGACCTCTCAAAACGCGGATTCTTAAGAAAGAAGTTGTCTTTTTTCAAATTCTCACTTTTTCGTACTTTTACTTTTTTAATCGATTATAATAATACCATACGTATTTCATTCGATATTCAATTCTTCATGATCGTTTCCGCATTTTTCTATTTGTGGTACGTTAATCGATTATAATAATACCATACGTATTTCATTCGATATTCAATTCTTCAGGAATGATCGTTTCCGCATTTTTCTATTTGTGGTACGCTATTCCTGTACACGACGGCTTCTTCAATCACTGGAACCACACTGTGCTCCCTCACTGGACTCCAGCTGTGAATGAAAAATATAAGCAGCAAATCGGGAAGAGTTTTGATGCAGAGAATGGAGAACACCACAGCAGGCACTTTCCCCGCCGTGGTTTGTACAGCAGCAGTGACACGGACACTCTAAAGTCTCAATTCCGAGAAATGCTCGCCGTCGGTATCAACGTAGCAGTGGTGAGTTGGTGGGGTAGGCCTGAAATCACGGGCGGGGATTCACAGGGTACGAGCACAGACGAGAAAATGGCGGGAATGCTGAGCGCAGCGGAAGAAACTGGAATGAAGATTGCATTCCACCTTGAACCTTACGAAGGTAGAAGTGCTCAAAGTTTCTCCGACGATGTTTACTACATTATTGACAAGTATGGAGGCAGCCAGAGCCTCCATAGAATCGATGGGAGAGTTAAATTTTGGATATACGACTCTTACCACATCTCTGCGTCCGACTGGGAAAAGGTCCTGAAACCGCTTCATTCTCTGGGCTATTTCGTGGGATTAATCCTCAACGAGAGTGATGTGGAGTCTCTCATTAGAGGCCAGTTTCAGGGCGGATACACATATTTTGCGTCAATTGGGTTTTCCTACGGGAGCACCCCCAGAAATTGGCCGCAAATTTGCGAGAAACTGAGAAAGAGCGGACTCTCCTGTGACATCTCAATCGGCCCTGGCTATGACGATGAAAAGATCAGGCCCTGGAACAAAGCAAACACAAAAGAACGAGGAGGTGGCAGTTATCTCAGGGCAATGTGGCAGAGTGCCGCTCTAGTTGGGGACTCCATTTCAATTACCAGTTTTAACGAGTGGGGGGAAGGAACCCAAATCGAGCCTGCAAAATGTTACGGAGATTTATACATGCAAATCATCAAAGAAGAGCTCAAAACAACATCCCTCCAACAAAAAGAAGGAGAGTTGTGATTTAATTAATTTCTGGAGCTGAGCGAAGAGACGACAAACTCCATCGAAACTTTGTGCCATTTGCTCAGATGGGTACTTCCAGTCAGCGGGAGGAGAATGTTCGAAATGCCCAGAGGAGAAGTACAACTGGATTCCTCCCTTGATATTCTTTTCATCTCTGGCCACCATTTCTCTGGTGCTGATGTTGAATTTGAAAAGTTTCCGTTCATATCTTTTCACTGCTTTGAAGCGGCGGACGCCAAAGCAGGTGAAGATATTTCTGGAGACGCTCAAGTCACACGGAAAATCACTGAGAAGCAAGACGAAGATTCTTATCTCGTTTGCTCAAGTGACGCTCCTTGTCCGGAGTGTGTATGCCATCCCTTATCCCAACGTATTTCAGAAATTCACCAGGGATATTTGGAACTTTTTCGGACTTCAGATAGTGTTCGAGACAGAGTGCTACACTAGGATTAGCTTCCTCATGAAGTTCTTAGCTATGGCGGGAACACCGCTCGCCTTATTGGTTTTCATACTTGCTGCTTCATATACGAGCAGCCTGACAACCAATAAGCCAGAGAAGAAAAAGAAGAGAGTTGAACAGGGACACTCTGCTGCTATTTGGGTCGCGTTCACATTTTTACCCTCGGCATCATTTGCATCTTTCCAGTGCTTTATCTGCAACGAAGACACGAATACACTAAAGGCCGATCCAATGATCATCTGTGACAGTGAAATTGACGATGAATATAGGTTAATTCAGGCCATGGGGGGAATTGGGGTACTCATATGGCCTTTTGGGACGCCCCTTGTTTGCTTGTTCTTGCTTTGGCGACACTTTGGACCATCGAGGAGAGAATTCTATGGAATGATCAAACATATTGCAACAGGGAGTGCTTTGGTCGAGAGCAAGCAAGAAGCGACTTTTGTGGAGAGGGGTAAGAATCTAGAGACAGTAGGCCAGCATTTAAAGACTATGATGCGTGAGCAAGAGGAAGAACAGCTGCGCCTGCTGAATTTGGAGAAAACAGCTCCGGCATACCTGCATCCACTCAATGGCGAGTTTGAACCCCAGTGCTGGTACATTCCTATCTTGGAACTCTACTCAAAACTATGGGTAACGGGCGGGGTTCTATTATTTGGGGAAAAGGTGGTCGACCAGCTCGTTTCCTCTATGCTGGTGAATCTCTTCAGTTTGCTGATTTGCTTCTCAACACAGCCCTTCAAGGACTTCAACGACGATTTATTCAGCATGTTCAGCTATTTACAAGTCTTTCTGCTATTGCTGTGGAGTTTGCTGGTACACTTTGAGACAATAGTGGAATCTGGACAGGATGTACTGAAGAAAGTCTTGGAAGAATACAGTGTAACGACAGGTTACACAAGAGGTGGAGAAGAAGAATATTTTGGAAAGTTTGGAGACAGCTTGGGTTACCTGTTGATATTCAGCTGTGCGAGTGTCTTCCTCGTTTACGCTTTTTTCGTTTTCGTGGATGTCAAGCAAGCAGCGCAGACATACCGAGCGAGGAGAAAGTGGGATACTATCAAGGAGCGAATGACAGAAGAACACACAGAAGACGATGTACTAGATCAGATGGGCATTCAGCTTGGCCTTAGCGACAAAGAACTTATTTTAGAAAAGTTCAGAACAAGGACCGTGAGCATGGAGGGGAAAGGGGTAGGGGATATACCTGAAGCGAGCAGTATGGAGGTCAACAGAAGAATTAAATTGGCCAAGCTGCAATCCAAGAAAGGCATGGCAGAGAAGAGGAGGAGCAAACAAGTGAAAAATGACTGGAAGAGAGACATGGAGGAAAGCTTCAGTACTCAACCGGGCATTGAAATGAGCAATCTGTATGGAGGGGAGGGAAGTGGAGACAGTAACGAGGAGATCAAAATGAGGACTAACCCGTTGAACAAGAACTATGATGGGCGGGACTTGAGGGCTGTTAGCAGCGGAGAGGTCGGCTTAGGTGGCGACGTTATCAGCAAGTACGAGAAGTACAAACAGAGGAGTAAGGAAACAAATGCAAGCGGCCATGGAGCAAAAAAGGAAGTGAATGTCAGTTTCGAGCACACAGCGGATGAACCCGCAAATGTGCGTAAAATCGACGGAGTATCTTTGCCTTAACTTGTTAGTCTCCCAGTAAAACGTCGGCGATCTGCCTCTCACTGTCCAAGAAAAACATCTTGAGAATGAGTCAGGATGCGAATACCTCGAAAACACTCCACTGATGAAATGACACGGGATGAACAGAATGTAACGATCGATTATGTGTAAATACGCAGCGAAAGAAAACAACCGGAAAAGGAAATTTCTTCTCTTGAAATTGCATACGCCAGTGAGCGTTTTTTTTAGTAACATGAATTGCCCGGCATAAAAACCTTTTCCTTTGTGCTTGTGTGCCCACAGGGCCCATTGTCTCCTGTTTGGTTCAACTATTGGGGTCCGAGGTATTAGGCATTCGGCTTTATGGTCGTTTAGCCCCAAAACGAAAGGGCCAAGAACTAAAAAATTCCCAAATTCAGAATTAATATTAGAACGAAATTTAGAACTATGTGACTGTAGGCACACCAGTTTTTATAAATGTCGTTTACGTTTCATTCCACGAAAAAAAGGCTTCGTTATTTTCGTGACTATTTTTGACTTATTCTCTTATCCCTGAGCCCTCCTCCCAGATAGCACTCGATCTGGTCGAGCTGAGTCGACGGGTGTCATAGGTGTTGACAACGAAGTTGACGGCACCGTGCCGGCTGTCGATATGTTTGGCGCCTGCGGCCGTCGTTTAACGAGGGTACGGGCACATGTCTCGGTGTGCATTTTCTGTGTAGTCGCAGGCGAGATTAGTAGTCGCAAAAACATGCAAAAACTGCTCCTAGGGTTAAAAAGAACACTCACCTCTATTGAAAATCAGCGGGCCCAGCATCGCGGATTTCACGTAAATATTTTAACAGCTTTTCAACATAGACACAGTTACTCTTATGAACGCTGCTGACTACCGCTATTACGATCTGCACGACCGGGGAACCGAACCTGGTGCACCTGAAGTTGAGACTGTGCCACATTTCGATATCATTCAGCGTCGTAATACCCGCTCTTCTTAGCCGCACTCTTCATTTCATCGCAAGTGTCATAGCCCAGGGCACTGTATAGTACGGAAATGGACAGAGAACAGACCACATCTGCAGTCTAACGTGTTTCATTGACCGTTATTAAGATCTTCTGATCTTCCTTTCCATCCAGTGTTGGCAAAATCCATTGAGGCGGTCCTTGAAGCTTCCCATAGACTTTAAAAATCGATCGACGGGTATCTTTCAATTCAGTAATGAGTGGATGCTCTGACAGAGAG
>ERZ651776.1144-NODE-1144-length-33175-cov-16.078464_pt1 | contig 33175 bp, 37 predicted proteins | sample MGYA00514761_ERZ651776 | MGnify/ENA metagenome assembly ERZ651776
TTGAAGGACTAGTTCCTGGAGCAAAGTTACCTTGAATTAACATAGCTTCTTCCTCAAGAATTTTTGTCACTTCTGGATCAGATTCTTCTGAGTCTCCATCATCTGAAGAGGAAGAAAGTGGTTGAGATGCTTTAGAGCCATCTCTATAAATAGCAATAGCTTTTACACCAATCTTTGCAGCCTCAAAGTAGCAATCTTCGATATCTTCAATTGTTGCTTCGTTAGGCATATTTACAGTTTTAGATATTGCACCAGAGATGAAGGGTTGCGCTGCTGCCATCATTCTTACATGGCCCATATAGTGAATGAAACGTTCTCCATCTTTTCCACATTTGTTTGCACAGTCAAAAACATCTAGGTGCTCTTCTTTAAGATATGGTGCACCTTCAATTTTTTGAGTTCCACAAATATCTAGATTTGCTTGAGCTATCTCATTTCTTGAAAACCCAAGTGTCTCAAGGAGATTGAAATCAAAAGAAGTATATTCTTCTTCTGGAATACCTAAACCTTTAAGTGTTTCCTCACCTAAGACGAAAACATTAAAAGCATGCTGTATTTCAAAAGCACCCGGTAGAGCAGCTTCAATCTTAGCTATATCATCCTCGCTTAAGCCTTTCTCTACTAAGGATTGTTTGTTTACATATGGTGAGTTTTCAAGAGACATTGAACCAATAACATAATCTATAATCTCAGTAACTTCATTCGCTTCATAACCAAGAGCATCCAAAGCAGGACCAACTGATTGGTTTACAATCTTCATGTAACCACCACCAGCAAGTTTCTTGAACTTCATTAATGCGAAATCAGGTTCTACACCTGTTGTATCACAGTCCATGAGAAGACCAATAGTTCCGGTTGGGGCAAGTACAGTAGCTTGAGCATTTCTGTAACCATTTTTTGTACCCAGTTCGACTGCTTCATCCCATGAAAGTTGGGCTGCAACTAATAAATCTTCAGGACATAAGTCTTGATCAATAGCTATTAAGTCATGACTTAAACCTTCATAATCATTTGAGTCATATGCTGCTTTTCTGTGGTTGTTCATCACTCTAAGCATGTTGTCAGCATTTTCTTTGTATCTAGGGAATGTACCAACAATACCTGCCATTTCAGCAGATGCTTTATATGCTTCACCAGTTAACATAGCTGTTAAAGCTCCAGCAATAGCTCTTCCTAATTTGGAATCATAAGCAATACCTTTTCTCATGAGTAATGATCCTAAGTTTGCATAACCAAGCCCAAGAGTTCTGTAATCATAAGAGCCTTGAGCAATTTCTTTGGAAGGGAACTGAGCCATCTCTACTGATATTTCTAGAACGATAGTCCAGATTCTTAATGCATGCTTATAAGAGGCGATATCAAATTCTTGTTTTTCATCATCGTAGAACTTAACTAAGTTAAGGCTTGCTAAGTTACAAGCGGTATTATCTAAGAATAAATATTCTGAACAAGGATTTGATGCACGGATTTTTCCACCCATAGGGGAGGTGTGCCATTCGTTAATTGTTGTATCATATTGAACTCCAGGATCTGCACATTTCCATGCTGCATCTGCAACTTTGTTCCATAAGTCACGAGCTTTTACTGTTTTCATAACAGAACCATCTGTTCTTGCAGTTAGTTCCCAATCCCCATCTTCTTCGATAGCTTTTAGAAATTCAGTAGGTACTCTTACAGAGTTATTTGAGTTTTGTCCCGAGACAGTAGCGTATGCTTCACCATTGAAATCAGCAGGATAACCTGCGGCAATGAGTGCACGGGCTTTATCTTCCTCTATAGCTTTCCACTCAATGAAGGTTTCAATATCTGGATGATCAAGGTCAAGAATAACCATTTTTGCAGCTCTTCTGGTTGTTCCACCAGACTTAATTGCGCCAGCTGCTCTATCGCCAATCTTAAGGAAAGACATTACACCTGAAGAAACTCCACCACCGGAAAGTTGTTCTCCTTCTCCACGAAGATGTGAAAAGTTTGTTCCTGTTCCTGAACCAAACTTAAAGAGTCGAGCTTCTTTTACCCAGAGGTCCATGATGCCACCTTCATTAACGAGGTCATCATCAATAGATTGAATGAAACAAGCATGAGGTTGCGGTCTTGAATAAGAGTCATCAGCCTCGACTAGTTCGCCTGTTTTTGGATCTACGTACCAAAACCCTTGTGCAGGACCAGTTAAATCATATTTGTGGTTGAGGCCAGTGTTAAACCATTGCGGACTGTTAGGAGCGGCCATTTGTGTTGCGAGCATATACTTGAGTTCATCCTCAAAGGCTTGAGCATCATCTTTTGTTGCAAAGTAACCTGTTGTTTCTCCCCAGTGTCTCCAGGTTTCAGCTAATCTATCGAAAACTTGACGTGAAGAAGTCTCTGAACCTAGTACGACATCTCCGTTTTCATCTTTTACAACATTACCTTCAGCATCTACTTGAGGAACACCTGCTTTTCTGAAATATTTTGAGACCATAATGTCTGTTGCTACTTGTGACCATGTTGAAGGGATTTCTACATCATCCATTTCGAAGACTACTGAGCCATCTGGGTTAGCTATTTTTGAAGTTCTCTTTTCCCAAACAATACCTTTATATGGATCGCCCTTAGAAGTGTATTTTCTTGTTACTTTCAACCCTGAATTTTTTGCCACGCTTTCTCCTTTTTACAACTAAATATGGTGTACATTTGATATTTTGATACTAAATGTAGTGTTTTATAACTATATTACAAATCGCTTTAGTTTTCAAGTTTATCTAGGTAAAATTTTCGCGAGGATGTTAGAAGTACAAATACGTTATATTCAATTTGTTTTAACCACATCAATTTTTGTTGGGTTGTTAATGGATAATGTTCAATTATTAACCGCTGTTTTTGTTGGATTGATTTTAGTATGGCAACTAGAAATGCTCGTAGGACAACTTAGGCTAGATACTAAAGAGTACAGATTAATTTTAATTTTTATTTCTCTAACTTTTCTACCTGTAGTGTTCAACATCTTGAGTGAAACTACAATTGAAACACTTTTTTATATAGTCTTGTTGGCGGTACCTATTCTTGGTGTTTTATTTTTAGATTTAAATATTTTCAAATTGGGGAATCTCTTATTTTCAACCATAATATCGATGGCAGTAATTCATTTTATAGTTTCACAATTTTTTCAAGATAGCATTACCTACTTAACATATCTTTTTCTCTTATTGTTTTTTATTAAAACTATTGCAACATTATTTAATGTTCAATTTAGCAACTTCCAATATTTCTTTGACTTCTTTGCTGCATTTATAGTTTTTGTTGGCATTAGTAGTTTTTACGATTACAAAATAACTCATATAGTCCTGGCAGGACTAGCAACAGCATTATTTTGTGTTTTAATTAATTTTTTAATTCTCAAAATTCGATTTGAATCAGAGTACACAAATGAATTATCGACACAGGTTTATCTCTATGACTATTTAGTTGGTTTCTTATTATCTTTGTATTTTGTAGATGCCATAAATATTGTTAATGGTTTATTCTAGTTAGGTGATAGTCGATCAAATAAAACACTCTCCATTTTTAACGGAGGAATTTCTTAAGTTAGTAGTTCAGTTAGAAGACCGTGTAGATGGAGATGTTCATAGTGAGTTTTATTCAGTAAAAAACGGATTATTGTCGAACAAGGGTTCAAGAGATTTTGTTGATTATCGACCATCGCTAAAGCTAACTTCGCAACTGTTAGATGACCTACAGTGCAAAATAGCTTCATTAGATTCGCTTCATTTTTCTCAAATCCAGGAAATTACAGATGCTTTTACAAATACCTCAGTAAAGATTGTGAAAGGTGATCAGGCTGTAAATCTTGTTCTTCCAGAAACTTACGATAAGTATCTTATTGAACTTCCAAGAAAAAAAAGGCATGAATTAAAAAGAAAAAAATCCCGTTTCGAAAGTTTACATCCAAATGCTGTATTGAAAGAGTCAAAGAGTGATGATGTATTCGACGTCTTTGTTGAACTTCATAAAACCTCAGAGGGCGAAAAGGGCGCTTTCATGAAGGATGACGTCATTGAATTTTTTAGAAATTTATTAACTCTGAATGGATGGAAAATTTATTATTTAGAGGAAGGTACAACTATTCTTGCTTGTTGTTTCGTCTTTGAAAATGAGAAAGGTTGTTACCTATATAACTCAAGCAAAAATAATAACTTCAATGATATAAATCCCGGAATCATCATCATCGACAAAATTATTGAAAAACTTATTTCTAATAAGCATGTATTTTTTGATTTTTTAAAAGGCACAGAGCGTTATAAGTTTGATTTGGGAGGTACCTCAACCCAGCTCTATGATATTCAGGTTAACTTATGAATATTTTACAAATTAGCTTTCATACCGCCCCTATGAACAATTTAGGAGAAAATGATGGCGGAGGTCTCAGTGTCTATGTAGAAGCTATTTCTAAAGAGCTTGCTAAAGAACACTCTGTACATGTCATTACCGGAGAGGAAGCCAAAAACATAAATAAAAAGAACATTAAGTTAGTGTCGTTTAATTTATTTTCTAATCAGGAAAATATTGAAGAGAAGAGAAAATACCTTGATGAGTTTATAGACAAAACCTTCCAATACGTTGAAGAAAATGATATTGATGTAGTACACGCACATTATTGGTTATCAGGCTTGGTTGCTAAAAAGCTAAAAGAGAGATACAAAATTCCTTTTGTGTTTACATCACACAGCTTAGGTATATTTGTTCAAGAAAATAACTTGGGAAGAATAAGTTCTGAAAAAGAAATATTTAATGTTGCCGATAAAATTACTGCTTCAAGTAAGTTTGAACAAGATAATCTCTCAAATCGATATGGAGTTAATATTCTAAAAATAAATACTGTTACACCAGGGGTAAGTGAAAAAACCTTCAAATCCTATAAAGGTGGTAAAAAGAAAAACACCATACTTTCTGTTGGAAGAATACAAGAACAAAAAGGACAACTTAAAATCTTAGATATCTTCAAAAACTTACAATACAGAATCAAAGACCTGGAGCTAGTTTTTGTAGGAGGCCCTAGTGGAGTTGATGGAGAAGCGTATCTTGTAAAAATTAAAAATAAAATTGAAGATTTAAAAATAGAGGAGGATGTTCATTTTCTAGGGTCTCTTTCTCAAAAAAAACTGGCTAAGTTAATGAGGAGATCCAAACTTTTAGTTCACTCTGCAGAAAACGAGACCTTTGGACTGGTAGCTGTCGAAGCTCACCGCTCAGGGCTCCCAGTGATGAGTATCAACCAAGGACCCTTTAAAGAAATTATTTCAAACAATAAAGACGGATTAGTTGTTCAGTCTTTTGAAAGTATTCAAGTTTATGATTTTATCATTAAGCTATTTGAGGACTCTGAATTCGAATCTGAGTTATCTGACAATGCTGTGCAAAATTCATTAAGTTTTAGTTGGGAACACACTTCTAAAGCCTTAAAAAAAATCTACACGGACATCATTATTTAGTTAATTACAGATTTATATATATAGTTTATGAGCCTAAGTTATTGTTAAAAAACGTAACAATTGCTTCCCCAAATTCATCGTTATAGCCCCAGAGACTTTCAACGTGACCCATATCATCATATCTATAGGTAGTAATTTCAATCCCATTATCATTAGCTAATTTAATTAAATCATCTGTGTGGTGAGCAAGAACTCTCTTATCTAGCAAGCCATTAAAGACCAATATTGGTTGCTTATCCCCGCTACTTAGAGCAATTTCTGGAGTTACCTCTGTAAGATTTTCACCTTTAAAAATTCTGGCATAGTGATTAACTGGTGTGTACAACACAGGAGGAAAACCTTGATACTCCATCTCCTCTCGTACAAGAGTTCCAAAATCTACAGGGGGATCGTGTAAAGCTATCGCTGCAAAATTTTGAGTCTTAGCACCAGTTTGAAGGGTAGTCAGAGCACCTAATGATTGACCATAGATACCAATATTATTTGCACTGATATTCTTTTCTTCAACGAGCCAGTCAATAACTGAGGCAGAGTCATCAGATTCTTTTTGACCTGCAGAATAGTATCCATCTTCACATGTGCTATCACCATGATCTCTCATGTCCATGGCGAGAACATTAAACCCATTTTTATACAAAATACCAGAAGCAAGAAGTACACCGTTGGAATACTTACTGCTTGTTAATCCATGAATGACAACTACAGTTTTTGCCTGAGGGTTATTTTCCATCCACCAAGCACTTAGCTTCACATTGTCAGTCGAGTCAATAGTTACGGTTTCATAGCTTGGCATAAAGTATTGAGTTACATCAACGTCATACTCATCCCAACTTGAAAAGCTTGAGGGGTTGTTTGCCTGCTCACCTTCCCAAACTGCACATGGCACAGTTGCTGAAGCATCATATATGTAATAACCGACACCAAAATACCCAACGACTACTAAAACTAAAAATCCATATAATAATTTTTTAATATTCCCCCCTCTACAACAGTAAATATAAACAAAATTGTAAAAATTAGCTAATTTAAAACAATTTTATCCTCAATCTCTAACCTCTATATAATTAATCACATGAAAAAAATAATCTCTTTTGCTACAGATTTTGGCTTAAGTGACGGTTCAGTTGGAGTTGTCAAAGGTGTAATAAATAGAATAGACCCAGAATTAAAAGTTAATGATATCTCTCATGGTATTCCACCTCAAGATATTAAATACGGAAGTTTATTACTAATGAGAGCTATTCAGTACATTCCACAAGGCGTTTTACTTGGGGTTGTAGATCCAGGAGTAGGAACAGAGAGAAAACCAATAGCTATAGAAACCGAATGGGGTGTAATGATTGGCCCAGATAATGGTTTATTAAACCTTGCTTGCGCAACTGTTGGAGGTGCACAAAGAGCATTCCTTCTAGAAAATACAGACTGGATAATTCCATCTGAGGGCAATACATTCCATGCAAGAGATATCTTCTCTCCTTTTGCTGCAGGTTTTGCTTCTGGACAACTTCTCCTAGAAGAATTTGGACCAGAAGTGGATCTTGGAGACTTGAAACAGTATTTAATTCCACTAACGGAGGTATCCAAAAAAGAAATTAAAGGAGAAATCCTTTTTGTAGATCACTTTGGTAATTGCCAAACAAATATTTCGCCTGAAGAACTTAGAAGCTTAGATGTATCAATTGGAGATGTTGTAAACGTAACCATTGGTGCTCGTACCTTTAAGACAACATGGTGTGAAAGTTTTCAAAGCGACTACTTAGACAATGTTGGTTTAATAACCGATTCATGGGGAATGGTTTCAATATTTAGAAAAAACGGCAATGCTGCAGAAATTTTAGAATGTGGAGATTCTTCGAAGGTCAGCTTTTCAATCTAAATGAAACTTAAGACAATAAAACCTGACACAAAAATTATAACTGCTAAAAGAATTACAAAAACAAGTGTCCAAGGTCTCATAGGAGTATTTTAGGATTATGAAAACTTTAAATTTAGTTGTTACAGAAAACTGTGAGCTTTGTGAAAAGGGATTAGCATCTATTTCACTGCTGGAGAAGTTTTTCAATATAAACATTGTCAACCTAGAGGATGGCTATCAAGAGTACTTACTTAGAGTTCCGGTACTACTTGATGGAACTAAAGTTCTTGACGAGGGAATTCTAAGCAAGAGAACTATTCTTAAAAATTATCTTTTCTCTTAGATATCTATTGGTTTAGATTTATCCCTATTTTTAGTTTCATATTCTAAATACTCAATAATTTTCTCAGCAACATCGATACCGCTTGCACGCTCAATCCCTTCTAATCCCGGGGATGAGTTAACTTCTAAAACTAAGGGACCTCGATCTGATTGAATGAGGTCAACACCTGCAACATGAAGACCCAGTACCTTTGCTGACCTTATCGCGCTATCCTTTTCTTCCTCGGTCATCTCATAATCTAAGACAGTTCCCCCGAGGTGCACATTAGATCTGAATTCTCCTGGTCTAGCCTTTCTTTTCATTGAGGCCACGACTTTATCTCCAACAACTATTGCTCTGATGTCCTCACCCTCAGCTTCTTTAATAAATTCCTGTATCAAAATATTTGCGTCAATTTTTTTCATTGTTTCAATAGCACTGATTGCAGCCTCCATAGTTTCTGTGAGAACTACACCTCTTCCCTGTGTTCCTTCTAGAAGTTTTATCACAAATGGAGGCTCTCCGACTGTATTGAGTACGGACTCTATATCTCTAGAGAAATGAACATAACCAGTCACAGGCATCTCAACACCGCTGTTACCAATAAGCTGAAGTGCTCTTAGTTTGTCTCTTGATCGACTTATAGAAGCAGAAGAGTTTGCAGATAACGAACCCATTAATTCAAATTGTCTAACAACTGCAGCTCCATAAAAAGTCCAGGTTGCTGCGATTCTTGGGATAACTGCATCAAAACTTAATTCATCACCTCTAAAAAAGATTCTGGGTTTAGCTTTAGCAATATTCATATAACAACGCAGATAACTTATTACCTGTGTGTCATGACCTCTCTTCTTTGCGGTTTCATACAATCTTGAAGTCGAGTACAGATTAATATCCTGGGAGAGGATCCCTAACTTCATTTTTTAGCCTTTTTTTTAGCTTCAGTTGTTTTAGCTAGAAAGCTTACTGAGGGATTTACCATCCATCGTCTTCCCAAAGCTTTTCTTCCTATCAGCATTGTGTAGTCCATTAAGCGTCTATCAGCTAAGGTTAACTCTATTTTCTTTTCTATACCATCTAGTAACAGTGTCGTCTTGATCAATGGTCGTCTCTCAACATCACCATCTGAACTTCTAATTCTTTTATACCCAGCAAGAGGTGCTTTAGCTTTTTTGACGGTGTTATTTCTTTTCATAACCTTAAAACTTACATATTTAACCCCAGCTTTTGTTGTAATTTTTATATCAGAAGCATGTATAGAAGAAAGTGTTGCTCCAGTGTCAATTTTAGCAACTACATCTTTAATTTTTAAGTCAGGAAGTCCGGCATGCTCTTTCCAACCAACCACGCCTTTTTTTCTTTTAGTTGTAACCATTTAGAGAACAACGTAAAACAATAAATAGGAGAGGACTATGAGTGCGACGTGAAAATAAATTACAGGTAACATAGAAAAATATTAATTAACTTTTGAAAAGAAACAAACTGTTTTTTTAAGGAGTTGTACTAACTGCTTCTATATTTTCTTCAGCCTCTTCAGTTTCAAGAAGACCACAATCATTGAGTACTTCTTCAGTATCTCCACCACCAAAAACAACTCTTTCAAACACAACTACGGCCATTAGCTCTTCTTCAGTCAATTTGCCCTGAAACCCTGGCATTCCACCAATTGAAATTGTATCTTCTGCACCATACGCAGCTCCTACTTCAGCCTGCCAGCCTGCCGATCCTAATTGAATCCATTTTGCATGATCAGCGCACGTTGGAAAAGTTGTATAAAGAGCACCACCAATGAATGCTGGACCAACACCGCCACCACCGTTAGCTCCATGACAACCAGCACAAGCAGCAGACCCGGAGTAAACTTGCTGACCGACAGCAATATAATTTACTGTATTTGTAGAAGCCACACCTTTACCTTCAAAGGGTGAACCATCACAATTTACTGTTTGCTGTGATTTTCTATCAACATCTAAGATTCCATTTACACCACACTCTTGAGTTCCAGAGGTGTTAATCATTCCAATCAAGATAAATATTGGGATAACAATAAAACTAAAATTTAACCATCTTGGTAGTACTGCATCCGTATTCAACTTAATTCCCATGGTGTTGTTAGCTAGGGAAACTTTTTTAATAACAGTTTCAACTTTAGACGTGGTTTTTTGAGCTACAGGAGCTTCCTCTGCTACAGCAACTTCTTCTTTTGCTTCCTCAGCAGGAGCTTCCTCTGCTACAGCAACTTCTTCTTTTGCTTCCTCAGCAGGAGCTTCCTCTGCCGGAGGTGATGCTGATGCTACACTTTCTCCACCAGCCCATGATTGTAGAACTTGGTCGACTGTATTTCCAGATGCTTCCGCTCTTGCCTCAGCTGATCTCTGAACCAAAGTTTCAGGAGCTCCAAGCATCTCGGCGACTTTAGCTAATAGTTCACTCACTTATATCACAACAGCTTTCTTTATTTTCTATTGTTGAGAGAGTTTTAGCTCCACTATAAAAACCATCAGGATAGGTAGGACAAACGGCTTGAATCGTTCCATCTTTAAGTTTCAAAACCATGCCATCAAAGTTTCTTGCTGTCATATATTCTTCAGCATCTTCTTGGCAACAAAATGGTTTTGAACATCTTGTAATATCCCAATCGTTAGTTTCTTGCTGATTATTCATTTACCTCTCCTAAAGATAATAAGTAAGTTAGTAAATAATCTAAATCTGTAGCACTCAAGAAATCATAGTTAGGATGTGGAATTTCATCTCTAACAGATGCAGAGTCTGTTAAGTACCTAGCTAACCAGTTACTGTTATTTGTTGGCTCTCTGGTTGCTGATGTTGACAAATCAGGTCCAAGCCTAAGAAGTCCTGTATTTTTGATAATTGTTTCATTGGCAAATTTATTTTTTAGAATTTTACCATTTTGTGAGTCAGGTATTAAAAGCCTTACATTTTGTGTATGACAAGATTGACAATTTAGTTGATTGTAAACCTCTGCTCCTTTAAGTACTTCCTGACTAACAACAATCTCATTATTAAGTGCTTCAGCCACTAAATCTGCGCTCTGGTTTTTTGGTATTGAAAATGCAAAGAAATATGTAAATACGGCAACGCCAATAACTCCTGCGATGAAGGCTAATGAGCTCTCATTTTTTAGCTCAACGGTTTCTTCCTCAATAACCTGCTCAACGTTCACTTGAGTTGATTCAGAAACAACCTCCTCTTTAATTTCTTCAACAGGTGCTTCCTCTACTGGAGCTTCTTCCTCTTCAACTTCTTCAACAGCTACTTCCTCTGTTGGAGCTTCTTTGGCAGCAGGAGTTGTAGAAGACACACTTTCCCCACCGGCCCATGATTGTAATACTTCATCTACTGTGTTTCCAGAGGCTTCCGCTCTTGCTTCAGCTGATCTCTGAACCAAAGTTTCAGGAGCACCCAGAAGTTCTGCTACTTTAGCTAACAGTTCACTCATCAGAATCTCCAGTCACCTCTAGAACGGTCTCAGATTCAGTCACAGTGCCACCAATTATTGCTTTCAAGGTTGTCACAGCAAAGAGAAATGTACCGAGTAAAAATAGTAATGAAAAGAACAAATTGAAAGTATACGAAGCTGAAACTAGAGACCAAGTAATTAAGAACCCCTCACCATAAATAGTTGGGTTCCCTGCATTTGCTCCAGCGTTCCAAGCAAAACCAGAATTGATTCCAATTAGTGCGTTTAAAGAAAGACTCACTACAACACAGATACCAATGAGGTAAGCGTTGAACGACTCTAGTCGACCATAAGTTAATTCACGACCATATATTTTAGGAACCAAATAATAGACAAAGGGAATCATGATAAGAATAAGACTATACATGTACCCATATCGAACACTGTATTCAAAATTTGTAAGGCTGACAATAGGAGTGACGTTTGCTATAGAGCTAACTATTTGAAGGACATTAGTTATTCCAAACACCACAAATGCAAAACTGATAAGCACTGAAAAAATTGGTTCTTTATTTTCTTTAGTTGCCACTGTTTTTGAGTAATTTACGATTAGAGCAAGTAATGGAATAATTAGGCTTATAGAAAGATAAATAGAAACATTCTCTATCCAATCAGGCAGAGTTGTTCCATAAAAATATTTGAAACCTGTCCATGGTAAAAGAAATAGATAGCCCCAAAAGCTAATTGTTCCTAGCGTTTTACTAAATAATGTTGCCCCAAGGCCTTTTGTTATCAAGAAGTAAAAAATAGCTAAAAATACAAACGAACAACCTACATATATATGTGTTGAGAGATACATTGAGTTGATAAAGAAGTTGTCTGACATTACGGTGTAATCACTTCTAAAGATGAGCAAAGATATGAAATAAAATATCACAGCACCAATTAAGAATTGACTACTTAGGAAGATAGAGGGCTCTTTTTTCGCAAGAAGGTTTAAAAATATTAATCCCAAGAAAGCAGCCACTAAAAGTATTTTTAACAATAGAAGCATCGAAGTGTTTCCTAATGTCTCTAGTTGCTCAGGAGCTACAAAACCTATTACAACATCAACAAACTCGATTCCAATTAAACCAAGACCAGTTAAGAAAAATATAGGGAAGATGATAATTGATCTACCCAGAGATTTTGATAATAAATAAACTACGGTCAGAACCAAGATAAATGAAAATAAAAAGTTGAAACTTACTTGATTAGAGACTTTATCCAGAAATCCATAATTTAAAACCTGGTTTCCTGGAAGTATATTTGAGAATGACATGAATGCATCTCTTAGGAAATTTACTGAAGCCGTTAACAAAACAACCAAAGGCAACAGGAAAATGAATACCCTTGATAAATCTTGTTCGTTACTTGGAATTAATTTTATCTTCATCAATTTCTATAATAATTACTCAAATTGACTTTAGTCGCAAACAATAGAAATACACTGAAAAAGATAATAATTTATGCAAAAAACTTATCCTTTCAATTTATAATATTGAATGGATTTACGATAAAATAGAATGTAACACTTTAAGGAACTGCTTTGATAAATTTTGTTTATAGAAACCGAGTAAAAATTGGTTTGCCCACTTTTCTTGCTGGTATAGGTAGCTTGGTAGGAGGAGTGATTGTCGCGCACTATGCAGGTTTTCCAAAAGGCGAAATTGTAGATTACTTCAACTGGATTCCACGTGGTTGGCTTCCACAAACCCTTGGTCAGTTTGTAGCATTCAGTGGTAGTCAATTAATCTTGATTGGCCTTGTGCTTATGGCATGGACCGAGAAACCTCTTACATGGAGCAAAGCTGCATACTTTTCTTTTTTAAGCTGGGTTCAACTCACACTAATTTTTGGAGTCTTACCATCCGAGTGGCTCAACCTAGCGCAAGGACCTCTAGAGTGGACTAACCAAAGAGAGTTTATAAAATTTCCACCAATGTTATTTCTTGGTAACGAGGTCTCATTAAGTTTCGGTGCTCTTAAAGATATTATTCAACTAGGGATATCTCAGGGAGCGTTGATTGCTGTTTTTGTAATCGGATATTTCATTCAAGACATAAACAACATGAAAGAAAAAGGAAAAGTTAAGATTTCAGACTATGGTAAAAAAGTTGTAAAGACTGGCTCAAATGGCTAAAAAATCTGAAGTCCTCATCGAAATGCCCGAGTTTGAGAAGAAATACAACCTTGCAATGGTTGATTCTCAAAAAGTCGCATCAAGAGTTCGACCAAAACAATTTCTTCATATAGATGAAGCAGAGTGCATCCTTTGTGAGGGCTGTGTAGATATATGTCCATGGAAGTGTATACATTATCTGTCAGTTGACGCAATTGACGATTCTGTGAACGTTGAAGCACCAAATGCTGAAGACGCTCCTGGTTTTTTTGTTGTAGATGAAGAGGCATGTACTAGATGTGCTCTCTGTGTTGACCGCTGTCCAACAGGGGTAATTTCATTAGGAAAATTTGCAGGATCATTAGCAGATGCAGCTGTTCAAAACGGTGTCTATACAGCTCCTTGGGATGAAGACTCAGGGGAAAGAAGTGACAGACACGGGTATATATATGGAAGGTTATAAAATAATATAATGGCAAAATTAACTCTTAGAGAAAGATTTAAAAAAGGAGCTGAAGGTTCCGGCGACTCACTTAGAGGAAGCAAATTTGCAACCAGTATTTTCCGTCCGGGATCACCTTTTAGAAAAGGTTATTCTGATAGCCCAAGAAACAGATCATATGTAGTAATGAATAACGTCCTCTATCACTTACATCCAGTGAAAGTGAAAAGACATGGAGTACGTTTGTCATACACGCTTTGTTTAGGAGGTATGAGTTTCTTTCTTTTCATAGTGTTGACCATTACAGGTATATGGTTAATGTTTTACTTCCGACCAACTGAAATGGCATATGCTGATATCCAGGCACTTCAAACGAGCGTTGCATTTGGCTCGCTAGTTAGAAATATGCACAGGTGGGGAGCACACCTCATGGTTCTTGTAGTTTTCTTACATATGTCCAGAGTTTTCTATCACGGTGCATATAAAGCTCCTAGAGAGTTCAACTGGGTTATTGGAGTTATCTTATTGTTTTTAACATTGTTCTTATCCTTTACTGGATATCTACTACCTTGGGATCAGCTAGCAATATGGGCCGTTACGGTAGGTGGAAACATGGCAAGCTACACGCCGGTGTTTGGCGCCCAAATTAAGTTTGGATTATTCGCTGGGCTAGAGGCTACAACAGCCACTCTTCTCAGATTTTATGTTTTACATGTACTCTTCTTCCCATTCATAATTGTTATTTTCATGGCAATACACTTTTGGAGAGTTAGAAAAGATGGAGGAATCTCTGGACCCCTCTAGAGAGAGATAAATTATGGTTGATATTCCAGAACATTTACTTTTAAGATCTGCAGAAGCTAGAGCGAAAGCCTTAGGAATTAGTGTTGAACAAGCACTTGCAGAAATGAAAGGTGAGTCAACCCCTACAGTTGTAGCAGAAGAACCAGAAGTTATTGAGATAGATACACCGGCACCAGCAAAAGCTGAAGTACCTGCACCTGTTGAAACACCTGTAACAGAAGAAGAGCCAGCAAAAGCTGAAGTACCTGCACCTGTTGAAACACCTGTTTCAGAAGAAGAGCCAGCAAAAGCAGAAGTACCTGCACCTGTAAAAGCTAAAGCACCTGCACCGGCAAAAGATGATTCTCCTGAAGAAGTAGATTTTGCTCCAGAGGTCAAAGTAACTCAGAGATTATTAACAGTTGTTAAAGCCAAACCGATTCAAAAAGCATCTGCTGAGCCAGTTGATAAAGTGAATACTTGGCCACACCTCATGCTGCCAGAATTTATATCTTTGATGGCAATGATGGCATTCCTAATTATATTAAGTGCAATACTACAGGCACCATTACTCGAAGAAGCAAATCCGAACATCACTCCAAACCCAGCAAAAGCACCATGGTATTTCCTTGGTCTTCAGGAGGCACTTTCTTATTGGGATCCTCAAATAGCTGGTGTTATGATTCCTCTAGTAATTGGGTTGATAGGTTTTGCTGCAATCCCATACATAGACAGAAATCCAGAAAACAATCCTTCAAAGAGAAAGTATGCAATCATGATGTTTACCTTTTTCCTAGCAGGAGCTGGAACACTTACCATCATAGGTGTGTTGTTTAGAGGTCCTGGTTGGAACTGGACATACCCATGGATTGATGGAATCTGGTTTGATGACTTATTAGATTGGATATATTTCGAATGAGCATAGTTGAGTTATCTTTTATTGCTATTGGAGCAGTGGGTGTACTAGGTGTTGTAGGAATAATTGCAATCGTAACTGGCAGAGGGCCAGGAAATATTGACTGGAAAAAGAATCTAGATAAAAGAGCTGTCAAAGCTGAAAAATCAAAAGAGAAAACAAGTTTCTTTGCACCTAAAAAACCAAAATCTGTTGAAGAGGTAAATGTAGCTGAAGTTACTGATGTAGAGGAAACAGATGAAGAAGCAGAACAAACTGATGGCTCAATCAAGATTGAGGAAAAAGTTGTTTATGAAGAAATCTCCGAAGAAGAGAGATACATCACAAGAAAACAATTTTTAGGAAAAGCCCTAGGAGGTACGTTTGGTGCATTCATGGGTATTCAAGCACTTGCATGGCTTGGCTTTTTATGGCCAAAGGTATCTGGTGGTTTTGGTTCCAAGGTTGATGCTGGAAAAATTGAAGATTTAAAAAATCAAATTATCCAAGCTGATGGATCAGTCATCCCTGCATTCATTCCAGAGGCAAGGGCTTATGTCCTTCCATTTAGTGAGAGCTCAGCAGGCTCATCGCAATTTACAGATGGCTCCACAATCGCTGAAGGACTTGTAGCTGTTTACCAAAGATGCGTACATTTAGGTTGCAGGGTTCCATGGTGTAACTCTTCTCAAGGATTTGAATGTCCATGCCATGGTTCTAAATACAATATGGTTGGGGAGTATTATGCTGGACCAGCACCAAGAAACTTAGATAGATTTGTAGTCAATGTATCATCTGCCGGAAAATTAATTATTGATACTGGAACAATTATTGAGTCACCAAGAGCTCCTGGACTATCAGTTAAATATCCTCAAGGTCTTTCATGTATTGCATTAGCACCAACTGAAGAATCATAATGAACAGTTCTATATTTATTACTTTACTTTCGCTAGCAATTGTAGGTGCGTTGGCATATTTTGCAGCTGTTGGATTTAGAGGATCAGGTAAAAAAGAAGAAACTCCAGCAAACCTCAGCAAATATAAATCTGATGACGAATTGGAAACAAAGCATCTTGATAAATCTTTATCATGGGCAGTTCTAATTGCTTCAGTACTCACAATTATGATTCCGCTTTACTACCTAGGAGAAGATAGCCGTCAAGAAAGCTTTGTAGAAGAATTTGAAGATGTCTCTATTGAAAGAGGCCACCATCTTTATGAAGAGTTTGGTTGTGGTAACTGTCACGGTGTAGATGGAGGCGGAGGAGCAGCATCATATGTTGAAAAACGAAGTGGTGTAAAAGTCACGTGGGCAGCACCAGCTATAAATAATGTTTTTTATAGATACGATAATGAAGAAGTCAAGTACTGGCTCATTTATGGAAGAGCTAATTCACCTATGCCTGCTTGGGGACTTGAAGGCGGTGGCCCTATGAACGATGGTCAATTAAATGATCTTCTTGACTATTTACACTCATTCCAAGTTGAACAATCATTTGAACTTGGAACTATCGAATCAAATGTAAATTCTGCATTGTTAAGAATTGAAAACTCAGCGCTTCAAGTAGAAAATGAAATTATTAATCAAAAACTTTTAATTGAAGAAATTAAAGCTGGACCAGCAAAACTACCTGTCCTAGAAGAAGCAGTTGAAAAGATTACAGCTTTATTAGAACGAGAAAGTGGAATCGATTCTGATGAAGATGGACTTTATGATTCTGTAGAAATTGAACTATCTGAGTACAGCGCAACAATCGCAGATGTTGTTGGCTTATCAGTTCTTAATTTAAACCCAGAAGAGGAAGAGTCAACACCATCAAGAAAAGATGGCTCTGTTGCAAAAGGGTATTTGTCACAACTCAACTCTCAGCTAATTAACACTGGAATACTCGTTGACGGACAAGAGAAATTTTTAAATGAAGGACTCCAAGGATTAGATTTCCTTGAGACAGCACTAGAACAACAGCTATGGCAAGTCTCCTATGAAGAGATAGCTGATACAACATTTGATGGTGACATTGACGCAGCAAAGAGAGCGGTTGGCTTATTCAATGCTTATTGTGCAAGGTGTCATACAGCAGGTTATTCCGCTGGAGTTGCTTACACTAAAGAAATTGCTTCTGGAGGTTTAGGCCCAGCACTTAGAAATGGTAGAGCAAATATTCAGTTTAAATCAAGAGGTGACCTGATAGATTTTATTATTAATGGTTCTGTAAATGGCAAAGGCTATGGTGTGAACGGTGTTGGTGGAGGTAAAATGCCAGGATTTGGTGCAGTATTACCAGAATCTGATATTGCATTAGTGATAGACTATTTAAGAGGAATGGGGCCTGATGCGTGACATAATGAGATCGTTGCTTTCAGCAAATCTAACAATTACAGGAATAATAATGTTTGTAGGTTCTCTGGTAGTTTTCTTTGGGTCAACTTTATTAATCAATGCTACAAACTTAGGTAAAAGGCTAGCCTTTTTAGTTGTAGGTGCAGGAACGTTCGGATGGGGAATAATCAACTCTATTTTATTTGTTCTTTATGCTCCACGAGGTCCAAAGCCTGCTGAGATAGAAGGACTCAACGCTTTTGAAATTAGAATTCTACCCCTTACTTTCCTAGTTGGTTCAACAATCCTATTTGTCATGTTCGTTCTTGCTTTAAACAGATATGAGCAAGAAAAGACAGAATCCGAAAACGCCACTGAATAAAAAACTATAAACGCTTTATCTCTATAATTAAGTTATGGATGAAATTTTAAATATTGTAGGACTACTAGCTCGAATAATTATCATAGGTGTAATTGTTTTTAGACTTTTCAGGATATTAAGACCCTTCGAAAAAGGTCTAATTGAGAGATTTGGTAAGTACAACCGAGGAGCAAAACCAGGACTTAATATAGTCATTCCTGGCGTAGAAAAACTCATCATAGTTGACATGAGAGAGCAAGTTATTGACGTACCCCCACAAGAAGTTATCACCAAAGATAACGTAAATATCACAGTTGATGCTGTCATATATTATGAACCAACAGATCCACAGAAATTAGTTTATAACGTAGGGGACTTTATTACCGCTGCAACAAAACTAGCTCAAACTAACTTAAGAAATGTTGTGGGTGATTTGGAATTAGATGCAGCACTGACTTCAAGAGAAAATATTAATACCCAGCTAAAACTTATTCTTGATGATGCTACTGATAAATGGGGTACAAGAGTAGTAAGAGTTGAGATTCAAAGAGTAGATCCCCCACAAGACGTCCAAGATGCAATGAACAAAGTGATGAAAGCTGAAAGAGATAGAAGAGCTGCTGTTACCCAAGCTGAGGGTGAGAAGAGAGCTGCAATTTTGACTGCTGAAGGTGAAAGACAATCACAGATTCTATCTGCTGAAGGTGAAGCCGAAGCTCTTAAAGCTGTTGCGGATGCACAAAAATATGAAAAAATTGCAATTGCTGAAGGTGAAGCGACGGCTATTGAACAAGTATTTAATGCAATTCACAAAGGTAATCCATCAAATGATTTAATTGCAATTAAGTATTTAGAATCATTGGAGAAAATTGCTGATGGCAATGCAACTAAGATATTCTTACCAGCTGAATTATCAGCAACTTTAGGAAGTATTGGGGCAATCTCCGAACTATTTAAAGAAGATAAAGAAGAATCAAAAGAACTTACTGACGAATAAGTAAGTGCCTATTAAAACGAGTGATACACCGCTCAATTTATTAATAATATTTTTTGTCTTTTCAGATGAGTTTTTAAAGAAAAAGTCACTTGTATACGCATAAGTTATATCTGCTACAAAATTTATTACTAACGTTACAAGACCTAGGTACACCAAACTTAAAAAGTAACCACCCTCACTTGTCATATATATTGGTAGGACTGTCAGGTAGAACACCCACATCTTAGGATTCAAAAAATTTACTTTTAAGCCTGAAAGGAAAGCAGTATTGCCATCTAGGCCAGTTTCTGTTGATACTTTTGATCTAATTGTTTGATAACCCTTTATCAGGATATAGATTGAACCAATGAAATAAATAACAGTAATCATCACAGGCACTGTATTAACTAATAGGCTCACTACTAATGCAGAAACAAAAGTTAATCCAATAGCTGCGGTTGCGGCACCAAGTGCAACTTCAATACCCTTACGTCTTGAATTCTGAACAGATTGATTTACCACTAAAGCAATAATTAATCCTGGACTAAAAGCAACACTAAATTGAATGATTAAAAATGGTATTAATACAGATGAACTAATCACTAAGTTGTAACTTTTACTCTCAAGCTTTTGTCTTTGATAACTCAGGCACACCAAGAACCATTTCTACTTCAAGATCTTTGTATTCTTCAGCGATTTGATTACCAATGATAATTAGTAGCTCAAGGGTTGCTTCTTTTTTCCCTTGATTAGCTCCAAAAGTACGCGGAGCATCAGTGTATTGCTTTCTTACGTTATTAAATAGTTCCGTTGATTCTGTTTTATTAAAATTATCAGAAATCATTTTTTTAGTAATTGATTCAAAACTTTTTCTTTGTCTTCTCGGAAGGTTAAATTTCATATAGATATACTAACTAACTATTCATTCTTACTTGCAGTGAGACTTCATAATCTTCTGAGTATTTAACTGTATCTAATTCAGAAAAATTAAATTTTTTATGAAAATTAAATGATGGTGTATTTTTGCTAGGAAGCAGATTTATTTCTGCAGTTAAATGTTTAATTTTCTTGGTATTAGCAAAGTCGATAACTTCACTATATAATTTTGTACCGATAGCTTGATTTCTATAATTCTCATCAACCGCTATTCGATCAATATACAAAAAGTCACTTACCCTTTTACTAATTTGTTTAAAATTTTTATGCATAATTGTATCCATGTATGACTTGGTACTATTTGAATCTTGAAAACAAATAACAAAACCTATTACTTTATCTTCTTCAGCCATACAAAATGCATAATCTGAATTCTCCATTAAGCTTTGAAACTCTTCTAGTGTTGTTGTACCAACTTCGGGAGTATTATCCTCATTAATTTGATGACACCTTACCAAGTTATCAGTGTTTATTGGTATTATTTTCATTTCATATCCTTACAGTTATACATTGTATGTATAAAATGTTAAATTATTCATATGGGAAATACTACAGTACTAATGAGCTCACCGGATTATTTTAAAGTCGAATATTCTATAAATCCTTGGATGATTGAAGGAGTAGACGTAAACCTGGATTTAGCAAAGCAACAGTGGGAAAACTTAAAATCAACCATTGAAAATGCTGGTGCAGAGGTAAAAGTAGTTCCTCCAAGTGAAAATTATCCAGACTTAGTCTTTACTGCAAACTCAGGAATAGTAAATGAAGACAGAGTGTTAATTGCAAACTTTAAATTCAAAGAAAGACAAGGAGAAGAAGAGATTTACGCTAACTGGTTTTCAGAAAATGGATACACAGTTGCAAGAATTCCATCAGAATTCAAATTTGAAGGAAGAGGAGATGCCTTTGTTTTAGGAGACTATCTTGTAGGTTCTTATGGAATCAGAAGTGATAAAGAAGCTCTTTTGTATATTGCAAATGAATTTGGACTTAAGCCAAAAATTGTAGAATTAGCCGATCCAAAGTTTTACCATTTGGACACCTGTTTTCAGCAGCTACCCACAGAAAATAAAGATGCCATCTTTTATCCAAAAGCCTTTAAAGACGAATCTTTATCCGAGTTTGCAGATATCTTTAACTTGATTCCAGTGTCTGAAAAGGATGCCAATAAATTAGCATGTAACGCTGTGGTCATCAATGACACAGTTATTTTTCCATCAGAAGACATTGAAGTTATGAATAAAGTCAGAGAGCTTGGACTTAATGCGGTGGTTGCTGATGTCTCAGAGTTTCTTAAATCTGGTGGTGCATGTCAGTGTCTTGTAATCACATTAAAATAAACATATGATTCTTAAAGCTATTTTATGGCCAATAAAAAAAGTATTGCTCTTTCCAATAAAGATTCTTTTTTATGGAACCCTTCTATTTATTTTAGGAATCTTAGTTTTCCAATACAGAGCTGAGTATGATGTCGACGTAAGTCCTCTAAGCGTGGCTGAATATGAAAATTGTATCAACGTAATTGATGACTATGATGTCACAATAGATTTACTTTCTCAGTATGTCGAAAAACTAGACAGCCAACAGCAATCTTTTTTATACAGCTATCTTCCAGATTCATTTAGTGTCTTAACAACTCCCCAAGAGATAAGCGAAGATGATTTTCAAAATGTAAGATCTTTTTTAAAGAACTACCTACAAGCTGGTAGATTTCCAGGTGTTGGAGGAAAAGCTCTCGCACCTCAGGCTGCAAGTTTATGCAGGGATGGATTAAGTTAAATCTTCAACAGTTGCGTTAGTCAAGGTAACTAGTGCTTCAGGAGAGAGAAAAAATTTAGTTACTCTATTACCTCCACCTATAAAAACTTTTTCCCTAGACATGACATTCTTATCAATATAAATTTTTATATTTTCTGGCAGTCCAAGTGGGCTTATTCCACCATACGTCTGTTCTGTTAATAATTCAGCTTCCTCCCTAGATGCAAAGCTTAGTTTTTTTGCATTCAATACAGACTTGCCTTTATGATTAACATCTAATCTGTCGACACCAAGGACGCAAAATAAGGCATAAAACTCTTCTGGTTTTTTTGATTTTATCAGTATCGCATTACACGAATCCTCTATTTTATAACCATAATGATCACAAAAGCTTTGGGTATCCGAAAAGGCATCCTCACATTCAAATAGTTCAAGTAAATCTTGATTATCTTGATAAAGATTTTTAACTGTTTTATGAATATCTACCATAGGAATAATGATATCCGTTTTTTTTATGTAAACTCATTTTATGGAATTTAAAACAATAATTGAACCATTCAAAATAAAGTCAGTCGAACCGTTAGCAATAACTAAACCGGAACAGCGAAAAGAATTCCTTGAAAGAGAAAGCTGGAATCTTTTTGGTCTTCAGTCCCAAGAGGTGACAATTGATTTACTTACTGATTCAGGAACAGGTTCAATGTCCTCTGAACAATGGGCTGCAATAATGAGAGGGGATGAAGCATATGCAGGTTCACACTCTTGGCAGAGATTTAATGAGGTAGTTTCAGATTTAACAGGATATAAACACATTATCCCAACTCACCAGGGAAGAGCCAGTGAGAAAATTCTTGCAACTATTACGGTAAAAGAAGGTGACATTATTCCTAGTAACAGTCATTTTGATACAACAAGGGCAAACTTTGAAGCTGCACTCGCAACACCAGTAGACTTGCTGTGTGAAGAGGGACTTGATTTACTCGCACCCTCACCATTTAAAGGCAATATAGATTTAAATAAATTAGAAGCGCTACTCGAAAGTGAAGATAGTGATAAGGTTCCATTCGTCTTAATGACAATCACCAACAATACTGGTGGGGGACAGCCGGTCTCAATGGAAAACCTAAAAGCTGTAAAGGTTCTCTGTGAAAAATACAATAAAATGTTTTTACTTGATGCATGTCGATTTGCTGAAAATGCTTGGTTTGTAAGTCAAAGGGAAGATTCATATAAAGATGTTGAAATTAGAGATATAGCTAAAGAAGCATTTCGATTGGCAGATGGATGTACAATAAGTCTCAAAAAAGATGGTTTTGGTAATATTGGTGGGCTTCTTGCACTTAATGACGATGCTCTTGCGGAAGCAGCAAGAAATGTATTGATTTTAACTGAAGGATTTCCAACCTATGGAGGTCTTGCAGGCAGAGATCTGGATGCTCTAGCCCAAGGTTTGAAAGAAATAACTGACAGACATTATCTCGAATACAGAGCAAGATCTATTTCTTATCTAGCCGAAAAAGCTATTGAGTATGGTATTCCAGTTGTACAACCAGCTGGTGGTCATGCACTATATATTGATGCCAAAACATTCCTTCCAAACATTCCACCTCACCAATATCCTGGTCATGCTGTTGCCTGTGAAATATATCTTATTGGTGGAGTTAGAGGTGTTGAGTTGGGTACTTTGGCATTTGGAGTGGCAGGTGAAAACGGAGATCCTGATACGCCAGCAACTCATGAGTTAGTACGACTTGCTGCACCTCGACGAACTTACACTCAAAGCCATTTTGATTATGTTGCAGAGGTTTTAGAAAAGCTAGCTGAGAGAAAAGATAACTTAAAAGGGTATAAGATTACAGAACAACCAAAACTCCTCAGACACTTTACAGCCAAGCTTGAGCCTTTAAAATAATCTAGATGAAAAAAGTTTCTTTTTTATTTTTTCTACTATTTGTATTCTGTGGAGAAACTTCTACTAATGAAGAAATTAAAGTCACAACTACAACTTCTTTGGAAACAATAGAAGCTGTCACCGAGGATGAACCCGAATTGTATGTAATGTTGATGTGGCATCAGCACCAACCATTTTACACAAAAAATGATGATGGTTACTACACAAGGCCATGGGTAAGAGTCCACGCAACAAAAGATTACCTTGATATGGTTGAGTTAGTTGCTGACTATCCAGACATGAAAGCAACCTTCAATCTTACACCAGTTCTTCTCAGACAACTTGAAGATTTTTCAAACGGCGCAAAAGATCTATATTGGTATTACACAGAAACGAATGCAGAAGATCTTACCGAAGATGACAAAGCTTTTATAGTTTCAAGATTTTTCGATACAAATCCAAAAGTTATTGCAAGATTCCCAAGATATGTTGAGCTGAGGAACAACAATCAAAATTGGCCCTCTTGGTCAGCGCAAGATTTTCTTGATCTACAAATTATGTTTAATTTAGCTTGGACAGATCCAAAATATTTAGCCCAAGAACCTTTAAAGGGATTAGTTAGTAAAGGAAGAAATTATTCTGAAGAGGATAAAGCTGTTCTTTTAAATGAGCACTCAAAATTGATAGACAAGGTTATTCCAACTCATGCTGAGCTGTGGAAAACTGGTCAGATTGAAATAACAACCACGCCTTACGCTCACCCAATCCTTCCATTAATATTTGATACTAACTTGGCAGCAGTAGGAGATATTGGAGCAGAATTACCAACAAACAGATTTAATAAGCCCACAGATGCCGCCATTCAGGTTGAGAAAGGCCTAGATTTAGCTGAAGAACTTTTAGGTCAGAGACCTACAGGAATGTGGCCGGCCGAAGGTGCTGTGTCGCAAGAAGTTTTAGGTATGTTTGCAAAAGAGGGAATTAAATGGATTGCCACAGGAGAACATGTATTGTCAAAATCTCTCGATATCCCAACTTTTAAAAGAAGTACGAAAGGGATCGTTACAAATCCAGAAGTACTTTACACCCCTTGGTATGGTCAACTTAACAGGCAGGATGATGTTGCAATCTTTTTTAGGGACTTATCTATTTCCGATAAAGTTGGATTCACTTATAGTGGCATGTCTCCCGAGCTGGCAGTTGCTGATATGATGAAAACCTTACAAGCTGCAAGAGAAGTTAGCGTAACAATGGATAAACCACTGGTAGTCTCAATAGTTCTAGATGGTGAAAATGCATGGGAGCACTATCAAAATGATGGAATAGATTTTCTAAATCTAATGTATGAAACTCTTTCAACAACAGATTGGCTTAAAACAACAACGCCAACGGAATATATAGAAAAATACGGACCTCAAATTAAAAAGTTAGATAATGTATTTCCTGCCTCTTGGTTTCAACCTAATTTTGCTACATGGATTGGTGAGACCGAAGAAACTTACGCTTGGGACTACCTCCAAAAAACAAGAGCTTTTTTTGATAGGTCAAACACATCAGGAGAATACACTAACGAACAGCTTGAAGAAGCTTTTGATTACATGTTATTAGCAGAAGGTTCTGATTGGTTCTGGTGGTATGGAAGCGATCAATCAAGTAGTAATGATGATTACTTTGGTTCAGCATTTAGAAATCTATTAAAAAATGTATATGCTGCTCTTGGTGAAGAACCTCCTGCATACTTGGATATTCCAATTATTTCCCCTACTGCTAAATTATTCGATAAACCATCAGATTCAATACTTGATACAAATCAAGCTTTACTTCTAAATGGTTCAACAAATATAAATATTTGGAGTGATGCCGGAGAGATAGAAACTTCAGATATTATTTCAAAAATGAAATATAGATTCTCTAATGAACACTTGTATATTTCAATTCAAAAATCTTCGTCTGCAATGCAGGAATCGGAACCATGGAAATACACTGATTTAGATATCTATATAGAAAGTCCATCCAGAACAAAGATTAGAAGATCCTCCGTACCATTTAAAGATGGAGAAATCTCCAATCAGGCATTTTTAGGAATTGAAGCCACTCAAGCAATATTTCATAAGGGTGAAAATCTTAGTAATGGTCCATACTTTACATGCACTAAAAGAGACTTGCCTTACGAGGGAAGCGTTAAAGAAGAAACATTTTCTACATCGTGCTTAACTAAAGAAACTACAGAGGTCTCCTCTTTTGGGAATGAATTGTACCTTAAGATTCCAATAGATGAGCTTGGTTCACTTAGCTTTGGAGATAAAATTAAATTTCGAGTTTACTCAGATATGTTTGATGGGTACATTGAACCCTCCAAACCTCTAGCATTGTTTGTTCCCGAAGTTTCAAATGTTGAACTTTTTTTAGAAGTTGAAGATCCAATTAAAGATGATCATGGGGAAGGCAGCTATACGTATCCAACTGATGGTGTATTTATACCTGGAAGTTACGATTTTGAAGGATTCTCTGCTGGAGTTGCTGACGGAAACCTCATAATGAATTTCGATATATTAAGTGCTATAAAAAATCCATGGAATTCACCAAGAAGTTTATCAGTACAAACTATCGACGTGTATATAGATAAAGATTTTGGTGCAGATACAGGAGTAACTCAACTTGGTAATTATAGATTTGCCAAAATGCCAGATGGATCTGGTTGGGAATATCATATTGTTATAGAGGGATGGGAACCACAGATTTGGAAGGCACTTCCAAGTGGAGAGTCAGAATTAGTCACTAATCAATTTGATATTGTTGTTGTGCCAGACAAAGGAGTTGTTGTCGTAAAGCTTAATATTGAAACTCAGCTTGGTGGTGGAAATCCAGAGGATTGGCATTATGGAGTAATATTGATGTCTCAAGACGGCTACGGACCAAACTCTTCTAGGATAAGAGAAATTAATCCTTCAGCAGAACAGTATCGAGGTGGAGGTGCTCCTAATATTGTTAATCATCCAAATATTTTTGACACAATTCATCCTGACTCAGGAGTACAAGAAGATTTACTGAGTTCATATCAAGATTATGCTGGTTCAGTTGATGATATTTTAGAAAAAGATTTAGGAGCGATACCTTTAGTTAGCAAAGACTCCTAAAGTTATTTGTATGAAAAAATGGAATTGGCCACTTCTTGCAGTTATCACTTGGTTTTTAGCTTTTACTACTGGGGTATGGGCAGATTATGGTACAGATGATGGAATTTTTAGAATTGGGAATCTTCTTACTGGTATAAGTGCGATAGCTTTTCTAATTTATTATTTGAATACTCGCAAAATTAAAAATTAAATTAAAAATACTTTACTCTTTTAAAACAAGGAGCTGTAACATCTATTTAGAAGCTGTCTTTTTAAGAATTAGTGTTGCAACACTATAAGCTTCAAACAGTAGAAGAGAGGACCTTTCATTCTCTCTTTTTCTGTTTCTGGGGTAATTTAAACAATCGATTTCTTATTAATACTTTTTAAACATAATGGTATAAAAGTTCAATAATTTGAGATTTATCGGTAGTTAATATAATTAAATTTTCATTAGCAGTTTTAATGAAGGGTTTTGTAAATTTTAAAAGTCATCAAAATATAGTTTTACTTAAGTTTTTCAACTACTGAAGAAGCACAACCCCAAGCGTAAGTGTAGCCAAGACCTTCGTGTCCATAATTATGAATGATTTTAGTATTTTCAATGTACTCAGTTTCAAATCGAACATTTTTACGACCAGGTCTAACTCCTGTTTGAATATTGGAAATTTTTGATTCATTAAATTGTGGCAAAATTTTTTGCACTTTTTGAGTAATTTCTGCTGTAATATTTTCCTGGACTTTAGAAAACTCTTTACCTTTAAGTGCTACGCCACCAAATACAACGTAATCTTCATGAGAAAAGTAATATGTAAACTCTTCATCATCCATATAAGAGTGTTCTATGTTTATAGAATCAGACGAGAGAAGCTGTCCAAAGACTGGATACATGGTTGGGTCTTTGACCAACTCTCTTGCACCTAAACCAGAACAGTTAATAACAATATCAAAATCATCAATTAATTCATCTAAATTTTCCAACTCTTTATAAACTATCGTGTTGGCTTTAGAAACTTTCTCAAATAAAAACTCTAAATACTTTTTAGGATCGATATGGGGAACACTGTAATAATGTGCTGCTTTTGCATTATAGGGTTTATCTTTTTCAGAAATAACTTGAAACATTGGCACAATGTTTTTAAACCATGGGTCTGGTACTTCAGTTCTATATACATGTAGTAATTCTTTTAGGGTTACTCCGGAGTCTTTGGACTTTGCATCATGTATGTATTGCAGAAGTGAAACTTCTGACCACTCACGATATACCCCTTCTTTAAAAGTACCATCCCAAATAGCTCCTGCATAAGAAGAGTTTGTCTCTGTGGGGTTATCTTTTGAAAGGAGCTCTACAATATATCCATTCTGATTTAATTTAAGTGTGGTAGATATACCAATGATGCCTGCGCCAACAACAACTATCTTTTGCATGCAATAATGCTACCAATGTGTAAAAAAATTAACCTTATTTTTTAGAGAAGTCGATGGAAGTATCTTTTAAAATTTTTGTTTCTATTTCTGGTGCAAGAATGCTGCTAATTAAACCAGCTCTATAACCACTTCCGCAAGATAAATTAGAAATATTTGATTTGATAAATTCATTTGGTAAAGATTTATGTTGATAATAATAACGAGACAATGTATCAAATGTGAATTCTTCACTACTAGATTTTTCGTTGAGCTCTCTTATGTCATAGAATTCTTCATTGTTGTAAGTGTCTTTAGTAACTGTTGAGACTTTAGTTTTTTTAAGTTGAGATAGTGGAACAAGACATACAATTTGTTCAAAACCTATCCTATACAAAGCGACCAATGCCTTACTTATTTCATCATGTTCTAGTAGTTCTAAATTATCAATAGAAGTAAGATTTTCAGAATTATATTGTTGAAACAAACTATCTTCAAAGACAAGAGCCATGCTTGTTTCACTACTTACTACCCACCCAACATAAGAAGAGAATGTCTTGCTGAGAGGGATTTTTAAAGAGTTTTCAACTCTAAAATCTTTATCTATAGAAGTGTCAATAATTGTTAAATCTTTAAGAAGTTCGAGGTCTGTTGTAACAATAGGGGTTTTAATATCTTTAATTAATCTAGACTCTCCTGTATTAAAAGCATTTGTCGTTCCAAAGTATGTTGGATATGCACCAAGTGAATCAAGTAACTGCCTTTCAAATTCTTTCATTGATTCAACAGTTAACAAGGTATTGTCGATTTTTAGGGACTCTATAGTTGGATAATCTGGAAGTGGTTTGCTACTTACGCTACAGAAACTTCCTTGTCCATGTGTTGGAAGTATATGTACATTGTCATCAAACGTTAAAAATAAATTCTTAGACTCAAACTGATGCTTTGTTAACACTGGAGTGTCTTTTTCGGAGATTAAATCTGTTCTTCCTACACCAGCAGACGTAACGGAACCACCTGAAAACACTGCAACGAGAGTGTTGTGTTCAAAGAGCTTGTATGAGACATGTGTATATGTATGACCAGGAGTATGAAAAGCTGAAATTTTGAATTGATTAGATTCAATTGTAAAACTCTCATCAGCTACTACATGATCAAATGTAACTTTTTCATTTGGTACTACATGGGTAGATTGAAATCTTTCTTTAATCTCAAAAGCTCCTGTGAGATAATCATTGTGAATGTGGGTCTCTAGTACGTGGGTAATATTCTTCCCAATAGATTCTGCATAGTAAATAACTCTCCAAGCGTCTCTAGGTGGATCTACAGCTACCAAGCTATCCTCAAACTCTATTAAATAGTAGTTATTGCTATTTTCAATATTTTTAAAAGTAAGGATGTTGTTCATGAATTCCTTCTACTTAAATATTTTAATTTACTGTATTTATACCTACTAAATGATAAATTATAAAATATTGATAATATTACTATAAACTAAGACATGAACTTAAACACGCTTTTAAATGTATTATTGGTTGGAGCGATTGCATATTTTGTATTCAACACATTTTTTACAAATGGCTATGAAAAACTAGATCAAGCAACTGCTTATGCACAACTTCAAGAAGATAAGAGTATTAAATTAGTCGATGTTAGAGAGCCAAGTGAGTTTAAAGCTGGCTACATTGAGGGTGCACAGTTAATTCCACTTGGCACCATTGAAACTGACTTTGAAGTAGCGATACCAGATAAAGATGCAAAGATTTTTGTCTATTGCAGAAGTGGTAACAGGAGTGCTCAAGCAGCTAAAAAACTTGTAGATCTTGGGTATACCAATGTATTTGATATTGGTGGCATCCTTGACTGGGAGTATGGAGTCGTTAACAGTTAAGAATTGTCTGCGTTCGGTGTACAAGGTAAATTAAATAAACAATATCTTACTCTTTTAAAGTGAACAACTGAAACATCTATTGAGAAGCTGTCTTTTTAAGAATTAGTGTTGCAACACTATAAGCTTCAAACAGTAGAAGAGAGGACCTTTCATTCTCTCTTTTTCTGTTTCTGGGGTAAGTGAAAAATTACATTACCTGTATAGATTGTAAAATTTCAATATGAGTTTATGGAAGACATTTTTAAAATGGGAAAACAAGGTATTCTCCGCACCATATAAATGGCTCCTTAAAAAAGGCATTATAGCCATAGGAACAATCGCTAAAAAAATTTATCTCTCTATGGATGATTTGTACGAAGAAAAATTCCTAGATGAATATAAAGGTAACCCAAATTGGCCTGGGGATGATTGATAACTGGATCGAATTAAGATAGTACAGACAAAACAGTCACTATTGAATTAAACTAACTTTACTAAATATTGGATAAAAAATGTATGAAATCATAGCTAAAATTCTTTCTCAAAAATTTAACAAACTTGAAAATCCGCAAAACCCAAAAGAAAGAAAGAAACAAATCATTCAAGTGATTTTATGGAGTTCTGTAGCAATAGTTAGTTTTGTTACTTATGCTCCAAGGGGAGTTAGTACCTCAGAAATCATTGTTGCTATTGTAAGTTTTTTATTGTTCATTTATTTTGCGATTCGTTGTTTAAAGTATTTTAAAATTATGTAGCCTGTATTTCTAAAATACTTAATCAATATTATTTTTCGTTCAGAAGTTTCTGTTCTTTTATAGGACTTTTTCCGGTATCAACTTTTTGTTTATAGGCTTTATCAAAAGCTTTTAACTGCCATCCATCCATTCTGGACCTTCCAATCTCAACAACTTTTTTCTGTTCTTCATCTGAATAGGATGACCATTTTTTAATCTCATCAGTAGTACGAGCACACCCGTAACACAGATCACTATTTGGATCAGTTACACATACGTTTATACATGGGGATACAATTGCCATTTCTATATACTAATTTGTTCTAAGAGTTTGCCTGCGACATTTTTAAGCTCTTCTTTAGGGTTCAATAGACCCTTGGGTCCACATTCATAAATTCCATTGAATTCATTACTATCAATATAATCATACTGACCTCCTAAAAAATATCTATCGCCAGAAACATGTCTTAAAATTTCGCCTACTACCTTTCCACTTAGGGATGTTTTATCAAACTTCCCCTCACAGACTACAGTGATTGGAGAGCGTGGAATTTTATGAATCAAACTAGTTTCCTTAAGGAAGAATTCTGCACCAGAAATTATTTTACACCCAAGAATCTTCTCAAATACAAAAGACAGGCCACCAGCAGCACCAGTATTTTTGTCATACGGATCGAGTGTAATATTTAGAGCAGTAGCTAATAATTCATATATTCTTTGCAGTTGTTCTTGAGTTTGGGTGATTTCTTTTCTATTTAGTCCCTTTTGTGGTCCATATGCAGATATTGCTGAGTTATTACCTAATAACGGAATGGCAGTATCCGTTAAAACCTTCATTTCCAAATTTGTAAAAGAATCAAGAATTTTTACTGAACTAATGCGTGCAAAATCTTTTGGCTTTGGGTCTGTAATTAGTTCCTCATCTGAATAAAAATCTATTCCAAGAGAACTTAATAACCCGATACCGCCATCGACTGTTTTAGAACCCCCCAAACCTAAAACATCAACCTCTCTTATTATTTGAGATAGGCATGACGTGTTTAACTCATAAGGATGCAGTATTGAATTATTCACTCCTATTAATGATGCAGATTCAAAAAAAATCTGATTATTAATACTTAGAGATTCTGCCGGTATCCAGTTACCTGCAAAGTCTTTTTTCATAACTGTTTGATATATTGGCATGTTGTAATGCTTAAAAATTTCCGTTGAGCCTTCTCCTCCATCTGTTACTGGAAAAAATTTAGCTTGTATATCAGAATTCTTAAATACAGATTTTATAATTCCCAACACTTCAGAGGCAGAGAGTGTTCCGGAAAATTTATCACTGTAAATATTAACTTTCATGACTTAAGTTTATTTATAGATAGCCCTTAAACCTAATAAAATAAAATAATGAACATTGGATTTCTATCAGACAAAAATGGGTTTAGAGCTCCTTTGCATCCAGATTCACTTACAAAATATAGCAAAACAAAATTATTTGTAGAGAAAGATATATTCAAAAATCTTGACCTAGATTTAAAAGACTATAAAAAACTTAAAAATTTGAATAAAACAGCATTGAAGCAAATGGATGTAGTTTGCTTTGTTGACTCTATAGACCTCAATATAGTTAAATCGCTAAAGCCAAATACAAAAATTATTGGTCTCTTTGACGAAAAGACAAAAAAAGAAATCATGAAATTAAGGCAAGATGTAGCACTATATGATTTTTTCAAACTTCCTAGAATTTCAAGAGCACAGAATATGGATGCTCTTTCATCACAAGCAAACCTGCTTGGGTATGCATCAGTACTAAGAGCTTCATTAGAGACATCAAATGTTATTCCAATGATGACCACTGCAGCAGGAAATATTTCACCAGCCAAAGTATTAATTCTAGGCATAGGTGTGGCTGGTTTACAGGCTATCGCCACAGCAAAAAGATTAGGCGCACGTGTTTGGGGTTATGATGTAAGAGCAGATGTTAAAGACCAGGTTGAAAGTCTTGGTGCAAAATTTGTAGAAGCAAGTTCCACATCCCAAGATGGCGTGTATGCAAAAGAGTTGACGAAGAAAGAAGAAGCAGATTTAAAGAAAGCATTAGCCAATCAAGTTACTGAAAGTGATATCGTACTTACCTTTGCACAGATACCTGGAAAAAAAGCCCCACTACTAATTGATAAAAAAACAGTTTCTAAAATGAAAAAAAATTCCGTTATTGTTGATTTAGCTGCAGGAACAGGTGGTAACTGTGAACTTACAAAAGTCGGAAAAGTAGTTCAAAAAGATGGAGTAAAGATTGTTGGGGAAATGGATATTCTTAAAAATGTAAAACATGCTGCAACAAAGTTATATTCAGAAAATATTAGAAATCTTGTTCAGCTTCTTGAAGAAAATCCAGAAGATGAAATATTTGAAGAAATGAGTAAACATGACTGAGATTTTTCTATACACCTTATTAATTACTGCCATGGCCA
>ERZ651776.1146-NODE-1146-length-33134-cov-6.003721_pt1 | contig 33134 bp, 34 predicted proteins | sample MGYA00514761_ERZ651776 | MGnify/ENA metagenome assembly ERZ651776
TCATTCCTGGAGATCAAAAAAACCTATAATATATAGAGCTACACAACAATGGTTTATTTCTATGGAAAAAAATAACTTAAAAGAGATTGCATTAGAAGCTATAGAAAAAACATTATGGGTGCCTTCTATATCTAAAAATAGAATAAAATCTATGGTTAAAGATAGGCCGGATTGGTGTGTATCTAGACAGCGTGTGTGGGGAGTTCCTATTACAGCATTTTTAAATAAAAGTACTGGCGATATTTTAAGAGATCCTGAAGTAATAGAAAGAATAGCTGATGAAGTAGAAAAAAAAGGAGCAGATGCTTGGTTTACAGAGGATTCTCAAATATTTTTAGGCGATAAATACAATTCTGATGAGTATGAATGCGTACAAGATATATTAGATGTTTGGTTTGATTCTGGTTCAACGCATTCATTTGTTCTAAATAGTGAAAAACAAAAATGGCCTGCAGATTTGTACTTAGAAGGTTCTGATCAACATAGAGGATGGTTTCAATCTTCTCTTCTAGAATCTTGTGGTACTAGAGGAAGAGCTCCTTTTAATGCTGTATTAACCCATGGCTTTGTTTTGGATGGACAAGGTAGAAAGATGTCTAAAAGTATTGGTAATGTAATCTCTCCTCAAGAAATAATGAAGCAATCCGGTGCTGATATTTTAAGGCTATGGGTTGCCATGACAGATGTTACTGAAGATGTAAGAATTAGTCCGGAAGTATTAAAAGGTGTAAGTGAATCATATAGGCGTTTAAGGAATACTATTAGGTTTACTATAGGAGCACTAAATGATTATGAGGAAACAGAGTCTGTTGATACAGATATGATGCCGGAATTAGAAAAATGGGTTTTACACCGGTTGAAGGAACTAGATTTGTCACTAAAAAAAGCGATTGATAGTTATACCTTTCAGGCTTTTTATAGTGAACTAAATATTTTTTGCTCCTCAGATCTTTCCGCTTTTTATTTTGATATAAGAAAAGATTCTCTTTACTGTGATAATGCGCAGAATAAAGTAAGAAGATCAGCAAGAACGGTTTTATATGAGGTTTTTAAATGTTTAACAGCATGGTTAGCGCCTGTGATATGTTATACTGCTGAAGAAGCTTGGTTAGCTCATAAGGGCAATGAAAACGAAGATAGTATCCACTTAAAACAATTTCCTGAAATATCTCAAAATTGGATAAATAATGAAATAAATGACAAATGGCAAAAAATTAGAAAAATTAGAAAATTTATTAATGCCGCCTTGGAACTTGCTAGGCAAGAAAAGATTATAGGATCTAGTTTAGAAGCAAAGATTGTAATTTATATGCAAGATAGTAAATACAATTCTTTATTAGAGTCTATAGATATAGAAGAAATAAGTATAGTTTCAAAAGTTGAAATTATAAAAGGAAATATTATAGAAGAAGCTTATAAAGAGGATAATATAGAAGGATTAGGAGTTCTAGTTTCTGCGGCAGCAGGCAAGAAATGTGCTAGGTGCTGGAAGGTAGATGAAAAAATTGACAATAGTCTAGAAGACCCTTTATGTAATAGATGTTTAGAAATTGTAAAATAAATATGAAAAAAATTACCTATTTTATATTATTTATAATCGTAATTATTTCCCTAGATCAATACACCAAGATAAAGATATTGCAATATATGTTACAGCATTCAGAAGAATTGAACTTACTGCCTTTTTTAAACCTTACTTTAGTATTTAATTCAGGTGTTGCATTTGGTATTTTTAAAAGTTTTGGACAGTTAATTCCGCATGTATTTTCATTTATAGGAGTAACTTTTGGTTTAGGCCTAATTATATGGGCTTTTTTAAATAAGAAACATTATTTTGCTATGTCATTAATATCTGCTGGGGCATTAGGTAATGCTATTGATAGGATTAGGTTAGGGGTAGTAATAGATTTTATCGATGTCTATTGGCAAAATATACATTGGCCAGCCTTTAATATTGCTGATATTAGTATATGCCTAGGAGCTTGCATATTTTTGTATACTGAAGTGTTTAAGAATAAAAAAAGAAAGGTTTGATTTGTTATGAGTGCTTTACTAAAGATATATTTTATACCTACATGTATTATACTTCTTTTATATGGCTGTGGTGGAGTAAAAGAAAAAATAGGAATAATTAAAAAGGCACCTGATGAATTTCAAGTTTATGAAAGTAAGCCTTTATCAGTGCCTCCTAATTTTGAGTTAAGGCCTCCAGCAGAGGGTGAAATACTGACTAATGAAAGAGATCAAAATATTATTTTTACTGATGAAAATAATATAGACGAAAACCTAACATTAAATGATGAAATACTTTTAATTGCAGTAGGTGAAAAAAAGATAGAACAGAATATAAGAAAAATTATTAATAAAGAAAATTCTATTCAAGAAGTTGATAAATCTCTACTAGATAAGATTATAAATTTTGAACCTATATTTGAAGTAGGAGAAGATAAAAAATATGAAACTCTTAATGCGGAAGAGGAAAAAAAGAGAATTGAAGATTTAAAATCTGAAATACAAAGTATAGAAACTAATTTAGAAGACACAGAAAATAATAATGTAACAGATGAGGAAAAATCATTTTTAGATGAAATTTTTGATTTTGACTTATTTGGTTCTGAAGATGAAGAATTAGAATCTACAAATCAAAGAGATAGTACTTTTTTTAATAAGAAAAAAAATACAAGTGTTGCTGATAATAATGAAATTAACATAATTGATGAAAAAGAAAAGATAGATTCTTCAAATGAAGAAAAGAAAATAATTGATGCGGTGATTTCTGAAAAAGAAGGAAGCCTAGATTAAAAAAATGTATAAAGATAAAAAATATATTTTTAATTCTTCAGGGTGGCAAGTTAGTGAGGCTCTTCAAAAGAAAGCATATGATGCTCTTTCTACCATAAGAAGAAAAAGAGAAGCAAAAGAAATACCAATTTTTTCTATTATAGATTCTGATCTAGATTTAAAAAAAATTATTAATGATTCAAAGTTTTTTACAAATAAAAAATTACAAGATTTTATATTAATAGGGACGGGTGGTTCTAGTCTAGGTGCAGATTCTTTTATCCAAGCTCATAAATATCGATATGCTCAACAAAGTATTGGTTTTCATATATTAGATAATTTAGACCCTAATTCAGTTGATACAGTTTTTAATTTAATAGAACCTTCTACAGCTAAATTTTTAGCTGTTTCTAAATCTGGAAAAACAACTGAAACCATTGCTTTATTACAAATCGTAATTCATTGGTTATTATCAAAAAAAATTAATGTTGAAGAATCTATAATGGTCATGTGTGAAGAAAATAATGATGAATTTCAAGAATTAATAGAAATAGCAAAAGAGTATAACTTACAAATAGTGCAGCATGAAAAAATAGGTGGGCGATACTCTGCTTTAACATCTACTGGGTTATTACCTGCAACTGTGATGGGTTTAGACCCTTATGTAATTAGAAGGTCTGCTAGAGATGCCTTAGATAATGCATTCAAAAATGATGATTTTATTATAAAATCAGCTATATTTTCTGGTAATTTAGATACAAATAATAAATTAAATTGTGTCATAAGTTATGGTGATGCTTTAAGTCCTTTAGCTGCCTGGTACAAGCAATTATGGAATGAGTCTTTAGGTAAGGATGCTAAAGGAACTTTTTTGCTTTCGGGAAAAGGCAGTTTAGATCAACATAGTCAATTACAAATGTGGTTAGATGGGCCAAATATTGGAAATTACACCTTTTTAAAAGTTAATAATAATAATGGTTATAAAATACCAATATCTAAGGTTTCTCCGTGGCTTTCAGGCCTTTCTCTTGGTGAAATATTAAATATAATGGCGGAATCTACTTATGATGCTTTGAAAGAAAATGGCAGAGCAGTTAGAAGTATTAGTATTCCTGAAATTTCTGCAGAGTCTGTTTCTTCATTAATGTCAACGTTTATATTAGAGGTTTTAGTGGTAGCAGAATTATTGGGTGTAGATCCTTATTCGCAAAATGCAGTGGAAGCAATTAAAATCAATACTTTTAAAAGATTAAAAAATTATGAATATAATAAAAAAGTTACCTGAAAATTTAATTAATCAAATTGCTGCTGGCGAAGTAATTGAAAGGCCTAGTTCAGCATTAAAAGAATTATTAGAAAATTCTATAGATGCAGGTTCTACTGAAATAGAAATATTTATCACAGATGGGGGAAAATCTCTAATAGAAGTAGTAGATAATGGTAGGGGCATGACTGCCAATGATTTAAAAATGTGTTTACAAAGGCATGCAACTTCTAAAATTACAGATGGAGACTTAGTAAATATAAATTCATTAGGTTTTAGAGGGGAAGCTTTACCATCTATAGGGTCTATAGCAGAAATTTCCATCGATTCTCATGATATGTCTGAAAATGAATCTTGGAATATATCTGTTATGAATAATACTTTACAGGGTATTGTACCATCAACAATAAGAGAAGGTACTAAAGTTACTATAAGAGATTTATTTTCTAAAGTTCCAGCAAGATTAAAATTTTTAAAAACAAATGGAACAGAAGTAAGGTACTGTAGAGAAATTGTAAAACATTTAGCAATGTCACATCCTAATATAGCTTTTTCATTTAGTATAGATGCAAAAAGAAATTTTTATTGGAATAAAAGTAAAGAAATTAATTTTTTATCTACAAAAAATAGACTTAAGCAGGTCATGGGAGAAGATTTTCTCAATAGTTCTGTCTCTGTAGAAGAAGAGAGGCCAGGTATATTATTAGTAGGTATGGTTGGAATGCCTACATTAAATAGAAATACAGGAAGAGAGCAATATCTTTTTGTAAATAATAGACCTGTAAAAGATAGGAGTTTGATTGGGGCATTGAGAGGAGCCTATAAAGGACTTATGGAAAATAATCGTTTTCCTGTTGCTGTATTATTTTTAGATATTCTTCCTTCTGATGTTGATATAAATGTTCATCCTGCTAAGTCAGAAGTAAGATTTAAAGAGGCAGGAAGAGTTAGATCTCTTATTATTAATGGGGTTCGGAATGCATTAGAGAGGGCCGGATTAAATACTGCTTCAGAAATCTCAAATGCATTACTAGATAAAATGAATGTTAATTCTCATTCAATTGATAGTATAGATAATAATTACAATTTAAATAATATACAAATTAGCCCTTCTTCTAGGTTATTAAATAATAAAGAAAATAATACTTTTGAAAAAGAAATTACTTATCCTCTTGGTGCAGCTATAGCTCAAACTCATGGCACATATATAATATCAGAAACTGAAAATGGAATTATATTAATTGATCAGCATGCCGCTCATGAGAGAATAGTACTAGAAAAAATTAGAGCAGGTTTTCTAAATAAAAATATGCAAAAACAGATACTGCTAATACCAGAGATAGTAGAGTTATCTGAAGAGCATTTTGAAATAATCATTAGTAATACAGAAAAATTATCAAAACTTGGACTCCTCATAGAAGAGTTTGATAAAAAAGCGATTCTTATTAGAGAGCATCCTGCAATCTTAGATAAGGTAAATTTTTCAGTTTTAATTAATGATATAGCCGAAGAAATTATTCACTTTGGTAGTGAATTTATTCTGTCAGAAAGACTAGATAATATTTGTGGGAATATGGCATGCCATTCAAGTATTCGAGCTGGAAGATCTTTATTAAATTCAGAAATGAATGCGCTATTAAGAGAAATGGAAAATACGCCTAATTCAAGCCAGTGTAATCATGGTAGGCCAACTTTTATTAAATTAGGAATCAAAGATATTGAAAAATTATTTGGTAGAACCTGATAAGCTCTTTAAAATAATTATTTCACTAATACCATATTTCTTTCTTTCAATTATATCCAAGCCTTTTATGCTATTGTAAGGCATACTTCTATGCTTTTCATAAACATACAGAGTATTTTTTTTTACAGCATCTGAACTAGACCAACACTCTAATAAAACATTAAAGTTTTTGAAATCATAAGGAGGGTCAAAAAAACATATATCATATTTCTTTTTAGCTAAATAAGGAGAGTTTGCATCAGATTGAATTAGAGATGTATTTTTTTCTTCACCTAATTTTTTTATATTTTTTTGTATAATATTAATTGCTGATGAAGAGTTATCCAGAAAAGTACAAAATTTAAAACCTCGTGATAAAGCTTCTAAACCTAATGCACCACTTCCAGCAAATATATCTATAACCTCCATATTCTCTATTTTTTTATCTAAATATTTTGAGTGTAATAAAATATTAAACATAGCTTCTCTTAGTCTTATTGAAGTAGGTCTAGTATTCAAACCATCAAGAGTATTAATATTTATTCTTTTGTGTTTTCCTCCAATTATTTTTATCAAAGCAAACCTTTATTTTTCATAAACAAGTTAACGATGCTTTGCTCTACCGTCATAATTTCACCTCTTTTAAGGTTACTTAACTTAAAAGGTCCAAAATTTGTTCTAATTAAATCATTAATATGTAAATGAAAGTGAGACATAATTTTTCTTATTTCTCTATTTTTACCTTCTTTTAGTTTAACAGTTATCCAAGTATTTTTTCCTTTATTATCTAGTACATTAATAATAATTGGTCCATACTTTATGCTATCTATTGTTATGCCTTTTTCTAATTTTTTGTTATCCAGGTTGTTTATATTTCCATAAACTTTCACTTTATAAATGCGTTCAATTTTATTAACTGGTAGCTCTAAAAATCTTTTTAGGCTTCCATTATTGGTTAATAATAATAGTCCTTCTGTATTAAAATCTAACCTTCCAATGTAATTCAGCTGTTTCATATTATTTGGAATAATATCATAAATTGTTTTTCTACCCTGAGGATCACCAGAACTTACAATAACTCCTTTAGGTTTATGTAATATAAACAATTCTGTTTTAGTAGTTCTTTTAATTAATTTACCTTCTACTAAAATTTTATCATTTTCATCTACAAAGTATGCAGGAGTATTAATTTTTATACTATTAACTAAAACTTTTCCGGATATAATTAGTTTTTCAGCTTGTCTTCTTGAGCAAAAACCAGATTCAGCAATTATTTTAGCTATTCTTTTTTTTTTAAGTTCATTTATCATTATATCAACAGGCATTTATGAAGGCTTTTAATAATTTAATATCTGCACCTTGAATAAAAAACTCAGGATGCCATTGTACACCAATACAAAAATTTTTTGTAGGATCTTCAATTCCTTCTATTATCCCATCTTCTGATAGCGCATTTACTATTAAACCATTTCCAGGAGTTTTTATTGCCTGATGGTGTGCACTATTAACCATAATATTATTTGTAGAAATAATACTATGTAGTTTTGTATTATCTTTTATTCGGACACTATGACCAGGTTCGTGTCTTGGATTTTTTTGTTCATGTTCAATAGGATTTTTTATTTCATCAGGAATATGTTGAATTAAACTTCCTTTGTAAAGAACATTAATTAATTGCTCTCCCCCACAAATACCTAAAACAGGTTTATTTTGGTTGAGCATAATCTCAGCTGCCAATAATTCAAAATTAGTTCTATTTTCTTTTAATTTTACGGTTTGATGAACACTAGTTTCGCCAAATTTATTAGGGTCGATATCAAAATTGCCGCCAGTTATAACTAAGCCATCAATTTTATATAATAGGCTTATTATATCAGTTATATTATGCGGAATTCCTACTCCTATACCCCCGCTTTCCTCAATAGAAGTAAAATAATTTTCTCTAATTGCGTACCAAGGATATTTAGAATATCCTTGGGTTGTCTCATAATCTAAGGTTAAAGCTATTAGTGGTTTTTTCATATTACTCAATAATTAATTTTATTATATTAATAGATATATGCTATTTTATAGCATCATGGAAAAATATAATTATAAAAATTTTATGCAAATAGCAATTGATGAAGCTAAAAAATGTGTTAGCCTTGGAGAAGTGCCAGTTGGAGCAGTGACAGTACATAATAATAAGGTGCTTGCTAAATCAGGCAATAAGATGGTTAAATATAGTAATCCTACAATGCATGCAGAAATGATAGTTTTACAAAAATCATCAGAATTACTAATTAAAAAGGGTTTATCTATAAGATATGAAAAATTAGATTTATTTGTTACATTAGAACCTTGTCCAATGTGTGCGCATGCTATTTCTCTATTTAGAATAAACAACTTATATTATGGTGCGGATGACCCTAAAGGAGGAGGTATTAAGTATGGCAGCAAGGTATTTGATCACGATACCTGTCATCATAAACCTAATATATATAGCGGGATATATAAGGAGGAGTCTTCATTATTACTTAAAGGTTTTTTTAAAAAAATAAGGCTGTCAAAATATTAAGAATTATTTTTTCCTATATCTTTTCTATAAAAACCGTCATCCCACTTGATATAGTCAATAGCTTTATAAGCTAATACTCTTGCTTCTTCCATATTTTTTGCATTAGCCGTTATGGATAAGACTCTTCCCCCATTAGAAAGGATATTTCTATCAGAGTCCTGTTTCGTACCTGCATGAAAAACCTTTACCCCTTTAACATTATTGGCTTCAGTAATTCCATTAATTATTGAATTAGCTTTATATTTTCCCGGGTATCCCTTTGATGCCATCACGACAGTCAAGGCAACCTCTTCATAAAACCTTAAGTGAAAATTTTCTAATGTATGATCAACAGCTGCTAGAATAGCCTCAAATAAATTAGATTTGATACGAGTAAGAATTACCTGACATTCCGGGTCACCAAATCTTACATTATATTCAATTAGTTTTGGACCATTTTTAGTTAACATTAATCCTGCATATAATATCCCTTGAAAAGGAGACCCTCTTTTGTCCATTTCAATAAGGGTAGGAGTAATAAAATGATTTATAATATCATTATTGAGACTTTCTGTTAAATGAGGAGTAGGTGAAAAGGCACCCATGCCCCCTGTATTAGGTCCAGTATCTCCATCTCCCACTCTTTTATGGTCTTGTGCATTAGTTAGAGGTATTGCTGTTATTCCATCACATAAAGCAAAAAAACTAGCTTCAATGCCTTCCAGATACTCTTCTATTAAAACTGTTTTTCCAGCCTCACCAAAGGCACCATTAAATGAATTATCAATAGCAGTAATAGCTTCCTTTTCATTTTGGGCAATGACAACACCTTTACCTGCCGCTAAACCATCTGCTTTTATTACTATAGGTAATTTATTTTTTTTAATATAATTAATGGCGTCTTCTCTATTTGAAAAGCTTTCAGAATCTGCTGTAGGTATATTTGCTAAATTACATATATTTTTTGTAAATTGTTTAGAGCCTTCTAATTTAGAGGCTTCTTTAGAGGGTCCAAATGCTTTAATATTAACTTTATTTAGTTCATCAATTATTCCATTTACTAATGGAATTTCTGGGCCTGGTATTACTAAGTCAACTTTTTCTTTTAAGGCCAAAGATATAATTTCATTATTATTATTAATATTAATATCAATACATTGTGCTTCTTCAGCAATACCAGGATTTCCTGGGGCGCAAATTAATTTTGATATAAGTGGAGAGTTGGCTAATGACCAACACATTGCATGTTCGCGAGCGCCACTTCCTAGTACTAGTACTTTCATAAAGAATTCCTATTTATATTTAAATTATATTAACTATTTATTTCCATAATGTTATAGTTAAATTACAATATATAACATCCTATTTTATTATTATTAAGTCTTTAATTCAGAAAGCAAGAGATGCAACATAATAATACTTATGAAAGTAATATAAAAGAATACACTGTCTCAGAACTTAGTAATGCTCTAAAAAGAACGTTAGAAGTAAATTTTGATATAGTACATCTTCGAGGAGAAATTTCTGGTTTAACTATTGCTGCTTCAGGCCACGTCTATATGTCATTAAAAGATGAAAAAAATTCTTTAATAGATGGGATAATATGGAAAGGTCAGGCAAGTAGAATTAATTTTAAATTAGAAGATGGAATGGAGGTCTTAGTTATTGGTAGAATCTCTACTTATGCCCCTAGGTCTAAATATAACATTATTATTAATACTATAGAAATTGCTGGTGAAGGTGCATTATTAAAATTAATTGAAAATAGACGCAGATTATTAGCTGAAGAAGGTTTGTTTGATGAAAAAAACAAAAAGGCACTGCCTTTTTTACCTAGTATAATTGGTATTATTACTTCTGATACAGGTGCAGCATTTAAAGATATAATTATTAGAATAAAACAAAGGTTTCCTGTAACAATAATTCTTTACCCTGTATTAGTACAAGGAAGCGAAGCTCCAAAGCAAATTGCAACTGCTATAGATAAAATTAATACGTTTTCAACGATTAAAGATAATATTCCTATTCCTGATTTATTAATAGTTGGAAGAGGTGGCGGTAGTCTGGAAGATTTAATGGCATTTAATGAAGAGGTTGTAGTAAGAGCTATATACAATTCAAAAATTCCAATTATATCAGCTGTAGGTCATGAAGTAGATAATTCTTTATCAGATTATGTAGCAGATGTTAGGGCGCCCACACCCACTGCGGCTGCAGAAATTGCTCTACCAGATCGCAGAACACTTTATGATAATTTAAATATGATTTATTCTAAATCGGCATTATCCATAAAAAATATAATGAGCTTATGTAGAAAAGAGCAACAAAAATATATATTACCTATGTCTCACACTATTCTAGAAAATAAAGTTCAGAACTTAGATATAATTAATGACCAATTGCATTATAAATTACAAATATTTTTAGATTTTTATATTAATAAAGTAAGTGCAAATAAAATAGAGCACTATTCTCCAGCAAAATATTGTGAAAATCAATTATTGAACTTATCATCTCAGTTAAAGCTTCTAAAAGCAGCATATAAAAATTTATTAATAAAGCAGAAACATTCCTATAGTAAGCAGCCTAAGGCTTTAAATGAGAATTTTGATAGATTGCTTAGTAATAAAAAACTATCTTTTATTAAAGCTTCTGGAGCAATAGAATCATTAAGTTATATTAGAATATTAGAAAGAGGTTTTGCTCTAATCAAAAATGAAAATGATCAGCCAATTACTAGAGCTAAAAATATAGTCGAGGATATAAATGCTACAATTCACTTATATGATGGCAAAGTTAAAGCAAAATTAAGTAAAAATGATAACTAGGCAATATATATCTAAAGTGATCGTCATTGCATTTGTTTTATGCTTTGCAGTCTCTATACATAAAGTTAATGCAGAAACTTCTATAAAAGGAGAGGTAATTGCCGGAGGAATAATAGTAGTTCAGTCTATTCCAGGTGTTAAAGTTACATTGGATGGAATAGCAGTGCAAGTATCAGATGCGGGCTTATTTTTAATTGGTTTTGAACGTATGCCAAAACTTATACAGATTCTAGAAATATATAAAAGAAGTAAATTAATTGAAACAATAGAATTAAATGTAAAAAAAAGAACATATAAGGTGCAAAGAATTAATGGCATTGAAAAAGGAAAAGTTACTCCTCCTGAATCCGTAACTAATAGGATATATGCGGAAAGAAAAAAAGTTAAAGAGTCTAGAAAAAAAGCTATTTTAATAAATAATACATATTTTAATAATGGTTTTATTTTGCCTGCTATCGGCCCAAAATCTGGAGAATATGGAAGTCAGAGAATATTAAATGGCAAGCCCAGAAGTCCTCATTATGGAATTGATATAGCTTTGCCTAAAGGACATGAAGTATTATCGCCCATGGATGGAATCATTGTATTTACTGATAATGATTTATATTATAGCGGAGGTACTATTATCATTGCTCATGGACAAGGTTTAACAACCTCATATTTACATTTAAGCAAGATCTCCGTATCTAAAGGAGATTTTGTAAAAAAAGGAGAGTTGATAGGTAAAGTAGGTGCCACAGGTAGAGCAACTGGACCACATTTACATTGGGGTGCAGAATTAAATGGTAAAAGGATAGATCCTCAATATTTACGAGTATTTAATTAATTTAATATTACCATCTATTATGAATCCATAGCCATTGTTCAGGACATTTTAGAACCCACTTTTCTAATGTTTTGTTAATGATGCTAAGAAGTTTAAATAACTCCTCATCATGATTATCATTATCTTTTTTATTCATTATAGGTTTTTCAATTATATATTTAAAAGTAGCTCCATTTATTCTTTGCACGTGAATAGGAACAATTGGAATAGATAATTTTATAGCTAATTCACCTATAGCTGTAGCTGTTTTGGCGGGGTGCCCTAGAAAGTTTATTAATTTGCCTTCGTTCAATTTTTGATCCGCAAGTATTGCTGCAAATTCTTTATTCCTTAATACTTTAAAAAGTGTTTTTGCTCCACTAGGTCCTTTAGGAGCATAAATTGATATTCCTTTTCTTAACCATTGTATAATTTTTTCGTTTAGTGGATTGTTTGCATGTCTATATATACTAGTAACTTTTAAATTTTTACTACTTAAAATTAGTGGACAGATTTCCCAGTTACCTATATGAGCGCTAAAAAATATAGCACCAGTTTTCATCTTACAAATATCATCTATATATTTCTGACCTTCAATTATAAACCGAGGTTTATTTTTATAAGAATTTATACTTTGGTTATTATAGGGGTTAAGTCTATTTGCAAAAGAAAATTCACCAAGGTTTCTACCTAAATTATCCCACATGTTTTTTTTAATATTTTTTTGTTCAATAACATTAAGTTTAGGAAATATTTTTTTTATATTAATTTCTGCTCTTTTATCAAACTTAGATAGAGGTCCTATAATTTTTATAATTTTAGAACCTAGGCTCGATGCTAAATCAATTCCTATTAATCGACATATTATAATCCATAAACAAAGAAAGAAAGCTTCTATTATATTAATGGTATATCTAAATAATGAGTTCATAATTTCTAATTTTAACTTTTCATAATAGATAATAAAAATTTATCTATTATACCATAATCATTAAATTCAATACTAATTGGAAAAAAATAAATTCTATTTTTATATTCTTTAGGAATTTTTACATAATCTTTTTCAGTTGTTACTAATAAAGTGTTTATTTTTTGAGAGTGATTAAGTAAATATTCAATATCTTTTTTAGAATATACATAGTGATCAGGGTAAGATTTAGTTTGTATTATTTCACATTCAATTTTTTCTAAAGTTTTGTAAAATTTTTCTGGATAGCCTATGCCACAAAAAGCCATTACTTTCTTTTTTTTAAAATTTTTTAAATCCTTATCTTCTATTTTTAGGTTAGCATTGAGTACAGGAATATTTTTACTAATTAGCTCTTTAATATTATTTTTATCTTCCTCAATTATTATTGCTAAATCAGATTTATCAACAGCTTTTAATAAATGTTCTCGCATAGGACCAGAAGGAATTATTCTTCCATTTCCTATACCTTGAAGGCCACTAAAAACTAGTATATTTAAATCAGATTCTATACTCGAGTCCTGTAAACCATCATCTAAAATGACTAGATCAGCACCATTATTGGTGGCATTATTAATACTAGCTATTCTACTTTTACCAACCCAGGTAGGAGCTATTTTTGAACATATTATTGCCTCGTCACCTACGTCTTTATATGTGTGTATTTTAGTATTTACTTGAATACTTTTTTTTGCTGCGCTTTTATAGCCTTTTAAAATAATATGTACTTTTATATTTGAGTTTATTAATTTATTTGCTAGTGAAATTACGGTAGGAGTCTTACCTGCACCTCCAGCAACAACATTACCAATTATGATAATAGGTATATTAAATTTTTGTTTTTTTTTAGTGTTTAAAATACTACCTAATTGCCACATATAGGATAAAGGAATTAATAATATAGATATAAAGCTATTTTTATTTTTCCAAAAAACAGGCGTTTTCAAAGTTACTCTCCAGAAGCTTTTAAATATGGCTTGATTTTATTTAATAATATAGTGCTTGGATCAGGAATATTATTTATTATCATGTATGCTGTATTTGTCATTGTTTTAATTTTTTCTTTATCTTTTATTAATTTACTTATTTCAACCTTTAATTCATTAATATTATTTATTTGAATTGCTGCATTTTCTTTTAATAGTATATTTGAAGTATTTTCATGGTTGCTTACATCAGGTCCATAAATTATTGCACATTTTTCTAATGCGGGTTCAATTAAATTGTGTCCTCCTTTAGGAGATAAACTGCCGCCAACAAAACAAATATCAGCAATTTGCATAAAGCTTCCGAGCTCCCCGATAGTATCAGCAATATATATTTCTGTACTATTATCTGGCATTTGATCTTTGCTACGAATTTTTATTTTAAGTTTATAATCTTCTGCCAATGATATTATATTTTTAATCATTTTTGTATGTCTTGGAACAATTATTGTTAATAAGTAAGCACTATATTTTTTTGCTTCTATATGTGAAATAATAGCTGCTTTATCTTCTATTTTATCATGCGTACTAGCAAAAAGTAATATTGGCCTTTTATTAGTCATATGTATTATTTTTTCTTCCTTTTTTTTATTCATATGATTTGCTGCAATACCATTTTTAAGATTTATGCCTGATATAACATTATTTCCTCCTAATATTTTATAACGATTTCCATTATTTAAATCTTGAGCAACTATAAGAGAGAATTTACTATATATATATTTTGATACAGGTTTAATAATGAGCCATTTTTTATATGATCTTTCTGACATCCTTCCCTGTAATAATATTAAAGGAATACATTTTTCATAGCTTTTTATTATAGTATTAGGCCATATTTCTGACTCAATTAGAATTAATAAGCTAGGTTTCCAATGATTAATAAAAACTTTTATAAATAAAGGGTGATCAATAGGTGAAAATTGGTGAATTACATTTTTATTGGCGATTTCTTTTAAAATAGCTTGTATGTGCATTGCACTAGTAACTGTAACAGTAGTTATTAGAACTGATACATCTTCTTTAGTAAGTCTCTTAATTAAAGGAATAGATGATCTTAATTCTCCGACGCTAGCAGCATTTATCCAGACTAATTTATTTTTCGGCCTTTTTATTTTTGCAAAGCCTATTCTTTCATTTATTCTATTAATTTTTTCTTTACCTTGTGTGGCCCTATAAACTAATACTAAGGGTATAAAAGGCGTAAGAAGTAACCATATAATATAATATATTTTTACGAGGAGGACGGATAGCAAAATAAAGGTCTTCCTTTTATTATAAATTTAATTTTATTATAATCCAGCTACCATCATTTTTTCAATTAAAATAGTAGGGGCGTCTATACCTGTAATTAATTTTAAATCTGATGCTGGGGTAAGCATGTTATACATATCTATTATATTTCCGGCTATTGTAACTTCACTTACAGGATAAGTTTTTTGTCCTTTTTCAATCCAAAACCCAGTAGCTCCTCTACTATAATCGCCTGTTACTTGATTAAATGACATTCCCATCATTTCTGTTACATAAAAACCTTCTTTGATTGAAGATAAAAGTTCTGTATTAGTTTTATCACCTGGCTCCATGTATAAATTAGATACTCCGCTGCTATGCCCTGTAGTTTTTAAATTTAATTGCCTTGCAGATTGAGAGCTTAATAGCCATGATTTTAAAACTCCATTTTCTACAAGTTTTATTTTTTTTGATTCTACTCCTTCTCCGTCAAATGTTCTTGACCCTGGTCCGCGTAATACATGTGGATCATCTATAATCTGAATATCTTTTTTAAATATATTTTTTTCCATTTTGTCTTTTAAAAAAGATGTGCCTCTGGCTACGGCTTGTCCTGAAATACCACCAGTAAATAATGATAATAAACTTCCTGATACTCTAGGATCAAAAATTATAGGTACGGAATTACTTTTAACTTTTTTTGGATTTAATCTTGAGACAGCCCTATTAGCAGCAATTTCTCCAATAGTTTTAGGTGCATCTAGATCTTTATTATGAATTTTTGATTGGTACTCATAATCTCTTTCCATTTTTGTACCTTTACCCGCAATTACAGAAATACTAGAAGAATAGTTAGTTTTTTCTTTATAATTATAAAATCCATCAGAGGTGGCCAAAAATATTTTATTTTTAGAGTAAGAAGACGATGCTCCTTCAGAGTTTGTTACTCCATTAATACTTAATGCACTATCTTCAGCTTCTATAGAGCTTTCAAGTAATAGATCATTTTCTGGAATATAATTATCTACAAGGTCCAGATCTAAGTTGCCCCTATAGAGCATCTCTTTATCGGCTAGGCCACAAAATTCGTCTTCTGGTATAGATTTAATCATAGACATAGCTGATTCTACTAATTCTATAAGTGCATCTTTATTAAAATTTGTACTGGATAAATTCACTTTTCTTTTATTATCAATTATTTGTAACCCTATACTTTTAGATTCATTTCTTTCAATATTTTCAAGCTTTCCAAGCCTTGCAGCCACATTTATAGAAGTGTTTTCACCTCCCATTACAGCAGCACTTTCAGCACCTAATTTTTTAGCTGTATCGAGCAATAAGTTTAAACTATTTTCTATTGTGTCACTCATTCTTTTATTTCCACTAAAATATCATCATTATATAATATCATCTCACATTTGCAGCTACTCTCTATTTTATAGCTTTTTCTCATATTTTCACAACCTTCTAGAGAAGCCTTTTTTGCAATATTAATATCATATAAGTTAAAACCATAACCTAGGGCTAAAAAGACACCTTCATTAATAAAGCTTTTGTCTAAGTCTTTCCAAGGAATACAGGCTGCACCTGATTTATTTTCATCTAATGTGTCATAGTTAATATTCCATTTTTGCATAGATCTTTTAAAAATTGATATAATATCCTCTTGAGACACAGAGCTTTCTGCATAAGACACAGAATTCATATTTATACTTAAAGTTAATATATATATAAATATACATAGTATTTTTAACATAACATGTCCTTATATTAGAATTAAAATTTATGTTTTATATAGTCCAAGTTTGGCCTTTTTCCATTATTTTTCTGATATTATTTTTCTGAGAATTTAATTTTTTGGTATAATTACTATCTAGGGTAGGCTTTTCTACACAATAGATCACCCCTAGAGCTACTGGCATAGTTTTTTGGTCCATTTGGCTAAGTAGATATGCAATAGTCTTATTTTTTTTATTATGCATTAGAATGTTGCTAATAGCTTCTGGGTTTTTTTTCAAATCTATAATTTCTAAAGCTGAATAATCTTTATTAATTGCAAGTCCTTTTAATTTTTCTTCTCCAAAAAGCATGGGCTGGCCATCTTCAAGGTGAATTTGTTTTTCCATAGCAACTGATTTATCAGTGAAAGATTTAAAAACATCATCATTATAAACTATACAGTTTTGATAGATTTCTACTAAAGATGTTCCTATATGTTTTTTTGCTTCGCTTAGTGTAGGCACTAATTGCTTTATAGCTGTATCTACTCCTCTTGCAACAAAAGTAGCACCTGCACTTAAAGCTACTTCGCATGCAGATAAAGGAGCCTCTATTGATCCTTGTGGAGTAGTAGGAGATACTGTTCCGGTTCTTGATGCTGGAGAGGCTTGACCTTTTGTCAACCCATAGATTTCATTATTAAATAATAGTATTTGGCAATTTAAGTTTCGCCTCAAAATATGAATATAATGGTTGCCCCCGATAGAAAGAGAGTCTCCATCTCCAGTAATAATCCATACATCTAACTCGGGGTTAGTAATTTTTATTCCCGTAGCAAAAGCGGGCGCTCTTCCATGAATAGTATGAAACCCATATGTTGACATATAATAAGGTAGTCTAGATGAACAGCCTATTCCTGATACAAATACCGTATTTTTTTTATCTGCTTGACTGTCTGCAAGTGTTCTTTTTACAGCATTTAAAATTGCATAGTCGCCGCATCCAGGGCACCATCTTACTTCTTGATCTGAAGCATAATCTGCAGGTTTAAGTTGTGACGGTTTTTCATTAATACCCATATTATTTTCCTATTTATTAAGTGTTTTAAACTTTTCTATTAAATCCACAACTCTAAAGGGTTTACCAGATACTTGCGTTATTGATTTTGCATTAGGAGCAATTTCTACTCTAAGTAAATTAAATAGCTGACCATCATTCATTTCTACAATTACTATGTGATTATATTGTGTAACGATATTTTTTAAGCTTTCTGCTAATGGCCATAGGCATGATAATTGTATATGAGCTATTTTCATACCACTTTTTGAAAGCGTATTTTGTGCCTCAGATATAGGACCATTCGTAGACCCCCATCCTATTATTAATATATCTCCATTTTTTGGACCTGTAATAACAATGTCACTTAATTCTTTTTGAACTTTTTGAACTTTTTGTTTTCTTAAGTCTGTCATACTTGCATGGTTATCAGGGTCATAGCTAATATTACCTGTTAAGGAATCTTTTTCTAACCCTCCTATTCTATGCTCCATTCCTTCAGTTCCTGGTTTGACCCATTTTCTTGCTAATGTTTTAGGGTCTCTTTCAAAAGGCATATAATTTTCTTGAGTTTTCCCAAAAGATACAGGAGACTCTTTAATCTTGGACGTGTCGGGTATAAGCCAAGGTTCCGATGCATTTGTTAAATATGCGTCTGAAAGGATCATAACGGGTGTCATATATTTAATAGCTATTCTGACAGCTTGTTGACCTATCTCAAAACAATGTGAAGGGCTTTTAGGAGCTAATACAACCAGTGGAGCTTCCCCATGCCTTCCATAAATAGCTTGCATTAAATCGGATTGCTCCGCTCTAGTAGGTAAACCAGTAGAAGGCCCTGCTCTTTGACTATTTATAATGATTAAAGGTAATTCTACAGACACGGCTAAACCTATTGCTTCAGCCTTTAAAGATATACCGGGACCAGAACTAGAAGTAACACCTAGCCCGCCGGCATAAGATACCCCAATAGCAGAGCAGCATGCTGCAATTTCATCTTCTGCTTGAAATATACCTATTCCTTCCAACTGATAATTAGCTAAGTAATGCATAATAGGAGAAGCAGGTGTGATTGGGTATGAACACAATGTCATATTAATTTTTGCTTTATTTGCACCTATAGCTAATCCAAAAGCTAAAGATTCGGCTCCAGTAATAGCTTTCCATTTTCCTGGAGTAGGTTTAGTTATTGGAATAACTTTTCTTATCATATCTTCGGAAACTTCAGTATTTTCAGCATAACTATGGCCTGCATTTAGCGCCGCTATATTAGCTTTAGTTAATATACTATCTTTTCCAAACTTACCTTCTAGCCAATTAGTTGTTTCATTAACACCTTTAGAAAAAATCCATAAAATTAGTCCTAAGGTCCACATATTCCTACATCTAAGCCCATCTTTATTTCCTAGCCCAAATTCTTTTACGGCTTCAATAGTAAGATGAGAGATATCTGCAGATATCACTTGTAAACCAGCTAAAGAATTATTTGTTAATGGATTTTCATCATAACCAGCTTTCTTAATACCTCTATCAGTAAAACTACTACTGTCTATTATTATAAGGCCTCCTGGAATAACTTCTTTTATATTCACTTTTAATGCTGCCGGGTTCATAGCTACTAATATATCTGCATGGTCTCCTGAGCTTGCAATTAATCCTTCTCCAAATCTCACTTGAAATGAAGACACACCAAAAGTTGTTCCAGCTGGAGCCCTAATTTCTGCAGGATAGTCAGGAAAAGTTGCTAATCCCATGCCTGAAATAGCAGCTTCGAAGGTCAATCTTCCTCCTGTAAGTTGCATTCCGTCCCCAGAGTCTCCAGCAAATCTTACTGTATTTGACCAATCATCTTCTACATTATTTTCATTAATTTTTGAAGAGCTATGTCCCAAATTGGTTCTCTTTTTGTAGTATTATAATTTATGCATAAGAATATATTATTTTTAATTAAATTAATAATAAAAAAAATATATTATATGGATTTTTATGTTGGCTGGGCCACCTGGATTCGAACCAGGGATGTCGATATCAAAAACCGATGCCTTACCGCTTGGCTATGGCCCATTAATTTCTTTCTTATAGAAAAGATATTTAGCGCTAGAATGATGTTTAGGCAAGTATAAGTATTAAAAAAATTAAAAATATATATTTCTTGTAATTGACAGAGATTATATTAAATGCTTAAAAGTGTTATTATGACAGCAAAAATTATAGATGGTAAAGCATTAGCAACTAAAGTTAGAAACGAAGTTAGTAAAGCTGTATTAGAGTTAAATAAAATAAATATTACTCCGGGTTTAGCAACTATTATTGTTGGAAATGATCCTGCAAGTTCTATTTATGTAAAAAATAAAGGAAAATCTGCAAAAGAAGTAGGTATTAAATCATTACAATACACTCTTCCAGAATCTGTCTCAGAAGAAGAGCTTTTAAAGCTTATTAATGGACTTAACCTTAATAAGGATGTAGATGGAATTTTAGTGCAGTTGCCATTGCCTAAAAAAATCAATTCAGAAATAATATTAAATGCTATTGATCCGAGTAAAGATATAGATGGTTTTCATATAGTGAATGCAGCTAATATTTATTTAAACAGAGAGGGAGTAATACCTTGTACCCCTTTAGGCTGCTTAATAATGTTAAGAAGTATTAGCCAATCGTTGAAAGGAATGCATGCTGTTATTATTGGTAGAAGTAACATAGTAGGCAAGCCTATGGCACAATTATTATTAAATGAAGATTGTACTGTAACAACTGTTCATTCTAAATCTAAAAATATTGAAAAAATAGTAAAAGAAGCTGACATAATTATTGCAGCTGTTGGCATTCCTAATTTAGTTAATGAAAACTGGGTAAAAAAAGAATCTATAATAATAGATGTTGGTATTAATAGAATTAATTTAGAAAATAAAACTAAATTAGTAGGAGACGTAAATTTTAATGCCGTGCAATCTTTCGCATCATATATTACTCCTGTTCCAGGCGGGGTTGGGCCAATGACTATTGCGTGTCTTTTAATGAATACAGTATTTCAGTGCTCAAGAAAAAATAAAATTTCTTTGCCATCTAATTTAACTAACTTATTTAAATGATAATTGAAGAACTTTTTACCCACCATTTAGGCCTAATTTTTTTGATTTTATTTTCTGCTTTAGTAGCAAGATGTTTTTTTGTAAAAAGCCCAAAACAGGTTGCGCCACTTCCCGACATTCCAAAATATTTAACACCATTCTGTAAAGATAAAAATTTCTGAGCTGTAATAATCGAATGCTCTATATTTTCTGCAGTAGATTTCAGGTCATTAATCCCTATTATGGGGCAATTTTTATTCATATTTACAATGTTAGTATGCTGAGGCTTTTTTCGCCAATTATTAAAAACTATTTTCGTAGATATGGCTTTATTAGGAGATATTAAAATTATATAATTATTATGAATTATAGCTTTTTTAATATTTATAGGAAATTTAGAAATTTTTTCCCCTGTATTTTTCATATTTAATGCTGAAGAATATAGGCAAGCAGGAATATCTGAACCTAATTTTTTTGCTATCTCTTTAAGTAGATTATTATAAAATATATTTTTATTAATATTAAATAATTTTAGTAAACTCCTAAGAGTGGCTGCTGCATCTGCTGATCCTCCGCCTATTCCTGAGGCAACAGGTAAGTCTTTATTTAAAGTTATGATAATATCTGACTTGATATCATATTTTTTCATAAAATATAATGCTGCTTTGTATACAATATTGATTTTAGATTGATTAGGTAAATCATTTTTAAACCTACCATTTATTTTTAAACTAATACTTTTGTTATTAGTATTTAATACTTTTATTTTTATAGAATCATATATATTTGCAAAAATTACATCTGAATTTAAATTATGATAACCATCATTTCTTTTATTAAGAATATTTAAGGATAGATTAACCTTAGCAAAAGCTTTTTCACAATTTAAGTTTCGCATAGTTAGATAGGCTTAGAGTTCGCACTTATTCCTGCTTTAGGAATTAATGTTCCTTCAATTTTTTCTATAATTTTATTTTTTATATCTTCTGAAGGGTCGAATTCTAAAGCTCTTTTCCATTGAAATACGGCTTCAATTTTTCTACCCGCATAAAAAAGTGCATCGCCCAGATGATCTATAATAATAGAATCACTTGTTAACTCAACAGCCTTTTCTAATTTAATTACAGCTTCTTCATATTGACCTATTTGATAGAAGGCCCAGCCTAAGCTATCTATTATATACCCATCATTAGGCCTCTGCTCTGCTGCTTTTACGATCATATCCATAGCTGCATTTATATTTATTCCTTGGTCTATCCATGAATAACCTAGATAATTTAATACTTGAGGATTATCAGGAACAAATTTTAATGCTATTAAGAATTGTTTTTCAGCTCTTTCCCATTTTTTTCCTCTTTCTAAAGCTATGCCGCTTGAGTAAAAAAGAGGCCAATGTTTAAATTCAATTTTTTCAATTTTGCTAAGTATTAAATCATAATATTCTATCGATTTGTCAAAATTTTCTGCTTTATAAAATAATTCAGCAATAGCACGAGAAAAGTTAACATTTTCAGGGTGAAGCTTATGGTATTTATTTAAAATCGCAAAGGAATCTTCTGTTCCTTTTATATCATAAATAATTTCCGCATATGTAATTTTAGAGTCGTAGGATATAAAAGAATTATCTGCAATATTCTTTAAATATTGGGCAGCTCTATCATTATTATTAATAGATCTGAATATTTTACCTAATAAATAGGATGCATTATCTAAATTAGGAGATAAGTATAATGCAATTTGACCATATATCAGTGCTTGTCTATCTAAGCCTTCATTAAATAATATTTCCGCACTATTTAAAAATGTTTCTGCTATACCATCTTTTATGTTTATAATTTTCTTATCAGAAGAATAATTACTATTTTTTAATAAAAATAGTTCATTACTATAAGGCTTAAGTCTTTCAAGCTTAGATACAGTCATATCAAATAATTTAATATTATTATTCCTTTTAAAGAATAAAGCAGCAGAAAGATAAACTTGTGCATTTGCATTATTAGATTTTTTTATAATATTACTATAGTTTATTTTAGCAGCTTCATTATTTCCAATATATTCATTAATTAATGCTGAATGATAATCAAATATAGGCTCTAAAACTCCTCTTTCAGCTTGCTCCTCAATAATTTGTAGCCCACCTGTCTGCTGATTAGATCCTGCAGCAGCCCAAGTTTGAAGTATTGGAAGAATATATGTATCTATGCCATTAGGATTAACCTTTAACAACCTTTCAAGAGCTTCATTATTATTATTTTTATCAAGACTATCTAATACTTTAAGGTATTGTGCCAAAGTTATTTCTGGCATTTGATCTGAAATCTTAATTCCTATAGGAATTGCATCTTTAATTTGACCATTAGCTAACAATGCCTCTATCGCAATTATTCCCAGGCCATTAGACGCAGTATTTTGACTGTATGAATACTGTGCATAGTAAGCTGAATTCTCTATATCAGTCATAGATCTAGCAACTTTACTGCTGAGGAAGGACCCTACCTGATTGGGTCTCCAATCAATTGCAAAGGACTGGTTTTGTATAAATATAAATATTAAAAGATAAAAAATTTTCATAAAAACCATAAAATACACTCCTTAAAATTTCTCTACATATATAGACTATACTAAACTATATATAATATGGATTGTATTTTTTTATTTTATTATTATTATAAACTCTGTTAATTGATTATATAAGCTTGACGTTCTATTTAATTAGGGCAATAAGTGCATAATTAAATTATTCTTAAAACAATGAAGGAAAATTAAGTGGCTATTACAAAAAATAATCCTTTAGCTAGAGGCGCAAAGCAAAAAGATAAAACTTTTAATGGTAAGGTTGCAAAACCTGTTAAATATATTGGAACATGGCTGGGTCATGGAAATTATATAGCGGCTCAGGATGAAGCAGGAAAATTAATTAAAGATAGTGATGGTAGACCAATTCCATATGGATCTATTTAATATAAATTGGCAATAAATGTCAGAAGAATTCATTAATACATTGCATACTGAGGCTATCATTTGGCTCAGTGATATGGGGTATGATGAACCTACGGATCATATCCAAAGAGATTATTATGGGTTAAGGTCAAAAGTAAAAGTTAATAAAATATTAACTAATGGTCAGTCAAATAGTGAACTTAAAATAAATACACTTAATATAGAACATATCGATAATATTAGTGATTTGTTTAAGTATATAAGTTTAAACCCTTTAATAAATAATATAAAATCAAAATTTACATTTTTTGATGGCAATAATGATGCTAATTTAATGATTATAGGAGATAAGCCTGATATTGAAGATATCAAAGCCGGAAAACCTTTCCAGGGAGAATCTGGAAATTTATTAGATGCTATGCTTCAAGCTATAGGTCATAATAGGAGCAATACATATTTTACTAATATGCACTGCTACACTTCAGAAGTTTCAATAGAACTTTCTCTGCAAATTTTATATAAGCAAATTAAAATTGTTAACCCCAAGGTAATTATAATGCTTGGTGCTGAGGTAGTAAAAAATTTAATGAAAACAGATAATGGTATTTTTAATACTAGAGGAAAATGGTTTGAGTTGTCGCAGCCTCTAGGTAAATCGAGTATATCTTGTATCTCGATGTTTCACCCTAGGTATGTACTAGTTAATCCTCAGAATAAAAAAGAGAGTTGGACAGACCTTAAATCAGTACGAGATAAAGTATCATGATTTTTAATATACTGTTTAAACTGATTATTGTATCTATAAGACAATTTTAGTTAACTATCTAAATCATTTAAAATCTTGGTGTGTAATGTGTCTAAACTTTATTTATTTTTGAATTTTAAAAAAAGCATTACTTTTATACTATTTTTACTTTCTATAAGTTTTGCAAATAATGTGTGCTCCAATGAAGTTATTAACGAAGAGAGTAAATACTTTCATTCCTTATTAATCAAGGAATCTAGAAATCTTGCTAATAAACTCTTGCTTAATGAGGAAGATAAAAAAAGGTATATAGAGATTTTTTCTTTACAAAAATCAGGAAAATGGAAGAAGGCAGATACGATAATAAGTTTGTTAGACGATAAGATACTTATGGGGCATGTGAAATACCAAAAACTTATGCATCCTACAAAATATAGGTCTAATTATAAAGAGCTAAAAGAATGGCTCTTATTATATTCCGACCATCCTATGTCAAATAAAATCTGGAAATTGGCAGAAAAAAGAAAGCCTAAAAATTTTAAATCATTAGCAAAGCCAAAAAGTCTCAGCAGACTAGGAGGCTATGGACTTGATTATGAAAGTATTGTGCCATTAAAAAACTTTAGTGTTCCAAAAAAATATTATTCTTTGTATAAAAAAATTAGAAGTTTAGTAAAAAGAGGAAGGCCAACTGCAGCACTTAATGAGGTCAATAAATTAGATTTACCAAGCTATATAATGGATGATTTAAAGGGAATAATCGCTTCAGGTTATTATGCGGTAGCTAAAGATAACTTAGCCCTTAAATTATCTATTAATGCAGCTAGTAGATCTGGGATTGATAACCCTAAATTATATTGGAGGGCAGGTTTAGCTGCTTACAGATTAAATAAAAAAAAACAAGCTCTAACTTCATTTTTGAAATTAGCTAATTTTGAAAAAGATATTTGGTTTAAAGCTGCTGGTGCATACTGGGCTGCTAAAATCTATTTAGAGTTTAATAATAAACCTGCTGCAAAAAACAATTTTATTATTGCTGCTAAACAGTTAAATACCTTTTATGGACAGTTAGCTATTGAGTATTTGGGTTATAAGGAAAATATATCATGGCAAATAAATAATAAGGGAAGTTTATTTGATCTAGATATATTAAATAATAAACATATTAAAAGAGCAGTGGCTCTATCAAGTACAGGAAAATATGGTGAGGCTGATCAGGAGATCCGATTTGTTTATGGTTCTCTTGATAAAAGTTACATAAAGCAATTATTAGAATTAACTAACTATTTAAATCTCCCAGCTGTTCAATTAAGATTGGGAGATAAAATACTTCAAAAAGGAGAAACCAATTATTTAGCTTTATATCCCTCACCTAAATGGTTTAGTAATATTCCAAAAAAGATAGATGAAGTTATAATATGGTCATTAATAAGAAAAGAATCTAGCTTTTATCTTAAAGCTAAAAGCCCGAGAGGTGCTAGGGGTTTAATGCAAATAATGCCTAGTACTGCAAGAGTGGTGTCAGGAAACAGGTCTATTAGAGGTTCTAATTTATGGAAATTATATGATTTAGACTATAATATTTCTATAGGACAAGATTTGTTATTAAGGTTAATGAAAAAAGAAGAAATATCAGACTCATTTATACCATTATTAATGTCCTGGAACGCAGGCCCTACTAAATTTAAAAAATGGAATAAGAAAATTCAAATATATTCTGACCCTTTACTATATATAGAAAGTATTCCAAGTTATGAAACTAGGTGGTTTGTAAAAAAGGTTTTAAAAAATATATGGATTTATAGAGATAAATTGAAACAAGATAAGCCAAGCCGTAAGGCATTAAGTAACAATTCTTGGCCAAAATATAAAAACTTAAGTTTTTAGGAGAAATAATTATTATGGGTATAGATAAAGAAAGAGAGTTTAAGTCAGTTAATATAGCAGTAGTAACTATTTCAGATACACGAACTTTGGAGGAAGATAAATCTGGAGATACTTTAAAAAAAAGAATAATTAAAGCAGGTCATAATATAACTGGTCGCTTCTTGGTAAAAGATGATGTTGTGCAAATTAAAGCAAAGTTAAATGATCTGATTAGTAATGAAGATGTTGATGTAATCATCGCTACTGGTGGAACAGGTATTACTGGTAGAGATTTAACACCTGAAGTTTTTTCAGAAATTTTAGAGAAAGAAATACCTGGTTTTGGAGAATTATTTAGATGGCTAAGCTTTAAAAAAATTGCTACCTCAACTATACAATCAAGGGCAATGGCAGGAGTAACTAAAGGTACATATTTATTTTCATTACCTGGTTCAGTAGGTGCATGTAAGGATGCCTGGGATGATATTTTAGTCTATCAATTAGATTATCGTCATAGACCATGTAACTTAGTTGAGCTTATGCCAAGATTAAGGGAACATGAGGAAGACCAGTAACATCTATAAAACACTCTATAATGACCAATAGAAGCTAATCCTCTACAATATGTAGCAATATAGTAATGAAAGATTAGACAACACTATTAGACAACGCTACCTCTTATGCCCATACCAAGACAGACATAGAACTATATCAATAGGTGCAATATAGGTCATATAAGCTGACACAAGAGTATGTTCTACGAACTAGGCTATATCATCATTAGTTGCTGTGTTTATTAATAGAATTTAAATATTAGAGATCAATTATATATTTACTGGTTTATAAAGCTAAAACAAAACATACTGTATTGTATAGACTAAATGTTAGTCTAACATTACTTATTGCTTTTTTTTATAATTAAAACATAGTGTATATAATTAGCCCTAGTTAGGTTAATTATCAATGAATAAAGTCTAATATGTCAAAATATTAGACTTTGTTTTGATCAGTGAAATAAATTGTTAAAATTTGATTACCATCATATTAATATTTAAATATATAACGTCTTTAATTAAGTAATTAATAGATATAATTTTTTTACTTTTTTATAAAGGTCGTATTTATGGCAAATATTTTGGTGTAAAGTATGTGTATTTCACTTTAATAATATATAAGTTATACCAATAACTTTTATTATAGGTTGGATGCCCATATGAGAAAATTATTATTAGTATTATTTTTATATACACTTGCTTCTAATGCTTTAGCAAAAGTAGAGATATGGGAATGTGATGGAGATTATTCTACATGGGATTATTATAAAATAGATACTGATATTCCTACAGTTTATATAAGGAAAAATTCAAGATGGATAGATATTTCAAATGCTTCAGAATTATTAGATGCTTTTGGAGAACCTCAAGAGGATGATTTTGATCACGTGATTTTTAAATATTCTAGCAAGTATGAAGATGTGTTTTGGATTAACCCTGATACAAAAGAATATATTGGAGTCATGGATTTATTTACAAAAGAATTTCTTGCAATAAATAATGGTAACTATGAGTTAGAAACAACATGTAAGTTAATAGAATGAAATACTTTATAGGTGCATGGAAGGTACTAAAGAAACATGGACGTGTGCGAAAGGTAATTTTGAAAATAGATTCAGAAGCTCCATAATTGATTCAGATATACTAATAAGGAATCTACAAGGCTTTACTGTAAATAAAATTATTTAGATCATGTATAATTAAAAATTATTATAAATGGTATATCAAGATGATATACCATTTATATCTAATATTTACTCTTTACAACTTCCAGTTAAGTACCCTACTCCTACTTTAAAATCACTAAGAATTACAGTGTATTCGCATGAAGATGTTTTATCAGCGTACTTACCTGTTCCACCAGTTCTCATAATCTGGCCTATATTTCCTTTAGTTATGTCACGTTCAACAGTAGTATACTCAATATCACCATCTTGATCAGTTCCTTGGCAATTTCCTTTAACAATCCCATTTCTTAAACTAATGAGACATTTAGAGGTTGCTTTATTTCCATTTGAATCACTAGAAAAACCATTTACAGTCATATTTGCCACATTAGAATCATCATTATTTTTAATCATGTCTATATTATCGAACCTATAAACATTTTCAAAATCATAGTCAGCAGAAGCGAAACTTGAAATAAATAAGGTCATTATAAATATCATAAATAATTTCATTGTATTTTCCTTTGTTAATTAATAATTGTTAATAAGATATAAAGATCTTTTTATACATATTGTATTATATATTTTCTTTTTTATATATATTTCTTTTTTTTCTCTACAAATACTGGAGTAGGTGGTGGAAGAATAGAACCTACAGGTAGCATGAAATATATCTACGCACGTATATAGAGTTAAGTACTACTTAGCTATGCAGAGCATAGCCATACATACGTAGATCTACGTAATTACCTACGCATCCTTTGTAGGCAAATTATTAAAGTAATTGTGAACTACCAACTTCTGATCTTTATTTAAAAAGCTATAGATTACTTCTCTATTTTTAACAGCATTTATATTGCCATCTTTTGATAGTTCTACAGCTTTTAGATAACTATAAATTAATGGATCAAATGCTTTTTCTCCAGTTGGACCAGCAGAAGAGCTAAAGGTGTAAAGTGATGTGAGTAAAAATGTAATTAAGTATAGTTTTTTCATGTAAAACTCCATAAAATTGTTAAATAAACAAAATAAAATCATGAACTTATTACATCTCTAATATGAAACATACATTTCAATATTATTACAATTTTATGGAGGATAAAAAGAAAATGTAAAAAAGCCAAAAAATTATATTCTTAATACATTGATGTGGGTACTTGCACTAATATTTAGTTTATTTTTCTCTGGAGTTTTTCTTTATCTTTGCTTTTAAAACTTATCCTTTACCATATAAATAATTATCTTCAAATATCTGGAAGTTATGGAGATATGTGGTGGTGGATTTAAAAAGGGACTATTATAGATAAGACTGTCTAAACTTACTTAGATTTACGTAACTTCCAAGTATCACCTATCCTCAATTCTGATTCATCTATGTGGGTTTAAATGTTCTATAAACCAATCAAGAGCGAGTTTATTAGATGCCTCAAAGTGCTTATAATATATATCATAATGTGTGCCAGGAAAAACTTTATACTTTGCTTTAGCATTTTGCTTAATTATATCATAAACAGCTTTGCCATTTTTTTTTCTATCAAAAAGTTCTTCTGAGTCTACATCTACAATTAACGTAGGAACTGAAATTTTATTAGCCCAATCTATAGGCATATAACTTAACATTTTGGCAAAATCTGGACTACCTTTTAAGTTTGGAATTTTATCAATTCCTACTGGTATTGGAGCTATTTCACCTCTGGCTTTTTGTATTGCTCTTTTACTTGATAAGCTACTTCTATTATTTAATCCAATTCCCTGAAAGCCAACTTGGCTATAAATAGCAGCAATTCTTTTATCTTGAGCAGCAACATAGATAACATGTCCACCTGAGTAGCTTGTACCCCAAATACCTATTCTAGATATATCTATACCAGGTTCTCCAGCAAGATAATTTAAGGCACTGATTATGTCTCTAGTTTGGTCTATTGGGTCAACTACTTCTCTTATAGCTTTGGCATTAATATTTATTTCACTCTTTTCATTTAAAGGAGGTTGTTTACCAACAATTACTAATCTACTATCACTATCTTCCCAACCTCTATAATCAAATGTTAATACAATAAAACCAGCCCTTACAAATTTTGGGACAAAATATTTATTTAGATCTGCTCTTATACCTCCCCAACCTTGGGTCATCAATATTGCAGGTCTTGGATGATTTATATTAAAATCTATAGGATAATGGATGTCACCAGACATTCGAGTGCCATCACTCCATATATCCACATGTTTTGTATCTGTAGCATTTGCAAATGTTAAAATATGCAACATAAATATATAAGTAGTTATTAGAATTAAAATATATTTCATAAAGAAACTCTAACAGACAAAAGAGTCTCCTACAATATCTGGAGTAGGTGGTGGCAATAATATATAAACTTATAATATGTTAATAAGTAATTATTCTAGTATTAGGTAAAGATGACGCAATATGAAAGTCATTCATTCCTGCAAATATAATTTTTTCTAGACAGCTTTCTTTAAAAATATTTCTTACTTCTGCACAAGGTTTACAGACTATAATTTTTGCATTTTTATGATTATAAACTTCTTCAAATCTAGGAGGTGGACCTACTGGCAAAATATATTTAGCAACTCCTTTTGATGCTAAATGAACTGCATCATGAAATAACATTATTGTAACTTCATCATTAGCTTGTAAAGCTGAAGCAGAAAAAATAAATGGTAACATAGCTCTTGTTGGATCTGTTGGGCCCCAACTAGCAGATATAGCAAAATGCATGAAAATTTCCTTAATATTTAATAGTTATAAGCATCATAGTATAAATTTAATACTTTTTATATAATTACTAACAAACATGAAGGTTATAATTATAAACAGCAATTGTTTTATTTTATTATTCCTTTTTTTCTTTTGCTTTCTTCAATAAATACTCTTTGTGGTCTTTTTTAGAATCCCTACCTCCATTTAATTGGCTTAACATAGGTTGATCTAATACCCTTAGTAACTCAGGATGTGCTTTCTTATTTTTTTTATCTATTTTTTTCATTTTATTCCTCCCTATAAAACTCTACACAACTAGAGATACTTTTACAAATATTAGAGCAGACTTAATATAATACATTTAGTTTTTAATATTGATAATTTTTATTAACTACTATTTAATTTAATTTCTATTAACTATATTGATCTAATCTAAAACATTAATTAGCATATTAAAAACACACTAATTTTTTTTATATAATGTTTTGATTATGCGAACACGAGAAAGACGTTTAAAGCCTTGTACTGGGTATCCGACAATAATTGAGGGTTAAATTAGATAACCTTGTTTAAAAAACTTGTCTAAAACTTTTTAACTTTATTAAATTTTGATAATAAAGATTTAGATGAAGCAATTGTCTCTATTGAAAAGTACTGTTCATGATTCTTTTCTAAATTGTCCATTTGATATTTATAATTCACCATCAGTCCTACTGAATTAGCTATACCTTTATTTGATGGATTACCCATAAAATGAATTCTATCTAAAGAAGCTCCATTACTTAAGTGAAATCTTTGAACTGGATCTAATGGAAGACCATCTTTATGTTTAGCTTCAAAGAAATACCCTATAGAGTTATTTAAAATTTCTTTCTCATTACTTAATATTGAATTCTTATCAATAATTTTATCATATAAAGTAGAGTTATTTTGCTTTAGCCATTTATTAAAACCAGGTACTGGAGATAAGGTTACAAAATTTTCTAAACTAGGGAACTCTTTTTTTAAGTCCATTAACACTTGCTTTAAAAGAAAATTACCAAAAGAAATACCTTTAAGCCCTTTTTGACAATTTTATATTGAGTAAAAAACAGCAGTTTTAAAATTTTTAGGGTTAGTTTTATTTCTATTTAAATCTACTATATCGTCTATTTTTGATGGTACTTCTGATGTTAATGCTACCTCGACAAATATTAGAGGTTCATCTTCCATTGTAGGGTGGAAGAATGAATAACATCTTCTATCTTCAGGCTTTAATCTATTTCTCAAATCTAACCATGAGGATATTTCATGTACAGCTTCATACTTTATTATTTTTTCTAAAATTTTAGCTGAAGTATCCCATGTAATTGGATGCGTAACTAAAAAACCTCTATTGAACCAATTTTTAAATAAATTAGATAAATCTATATCAACTTTTTTTAATTCTATATTTTCTTTTATTAAATTTAATAATTTTTCTCTAATATTTACTAACCTTATAGTCCCTCTTTCTATAGAATTTAAATTTTTAAAAATTTCCATTCTTTTTGAATTAAATTTTGAAGTCATAGATCTATAATTTTGAGTAGAATTATTATCTGCATAGCTACTTACTGATTTTAACAATTCTTGATTATCAAAATCATAGTCTTTACTTAGTGTTAAGAAAAAATCTAATAACTTTTTATTATTAAGATTTTCTATTTTTAGCATCAATGTTTCAGAATATGCTAAAGCTGAGGCTTCACCTTTGCAATTTATGACTTTATCTAATAATTCAGTTATTGAATCTTTTGTTTTAAAATCAGAAAATAGATTTCTTGGACTTATATATTTATTTTCAAATAATTTAGAAAATATTCCTTCAAATAAACTCATTTTTTTTCCTTAATATAAGCAATATATACTATTTACTTAACTAGTTAAACATAATGAATGTAAACATGTAACGAATTTAACTTATTACTATTACTTTTGGTAAATATTTACAAATACTGGAGTAGGTGCTGTATATAAATATCTATGCTAGTATATATTTATGAAAAATCTAAAAACATTAGCTCGTTTTCTATCCTATATAATCTTAGCAGTAGGAATATTTCTTGTAGCTGAAGGATTCATGAAGTATTTTCTAGGTTAATAATTTATTAAGAGAAAATTATGAAAAAATTAGAAAAAAACTATCTAAAT
>ERZ651776.1150-NODE-1150-length-33002-cov-7.376492_pt1 | contig 33002 bp, 19 predicted proteins | sample MGYA00514761_ERZ651776 | MGnify/ENA metagenome assembly ERZ651776
GTTGGACGACGACGACGACGATGAAAGAGGAGCGCGATACTACCACTACGACGACGACGACGACGACGTGGGAGCAATTGGGACTGGACGAGCGGCTGATTCGTTCGTGCGTGTCCCGGAATTTGCTTCGGCCGACGCACGCGCAGATCCGGTCGATACCGCTGACGTTGAAAGGTTTGGACGTGTCGTGCAGAGCGCACACCGGGAGCGGGAAAACCTTGGCGTATTTATTGCCGAGTTTGCACAAGGTTTTCTTGCAAGAGAAGAAGAAGAAGACGAGCAGGGAGAAGACGACAAATCCGAGAGTGATTGTTTTGGTGCCGACGAGGGAGTTGGCGACGCAGGTGAGGAAAGAGTGTCAAGAGATTTTGAAACACTGCGGCGACGACGATGAAAAGAAATACCGCGTCGGGGAGTTACCGCAAGGTTCGAGCGCCTCCGCGGCGGTTCGAGAAGCGGCGAGGAACTGTCCGGACGTGTTGGTGTCTACGCCGGCGCGCGTGGCGCAATGTCTGAAGGATAAACTCTTCCCGCCGAAGAGCGTAAACGGCGACGGGTTAGAGATGATGGTTTTAGACGAGTGCGATTTGTTGTTATCGTTTGGCCACGAGAAAGATATCAAGTACATATTCGAGAGGTGTCGAGAAGGCGTGCAGACGGTGATGGTGAGCGCGACGACGACGAGCGAAGAGGTTGGGAATTTGAAGTCGTTGTTGTTATCGAAACCAGCCGAGGTGGATTGCGACGACGTGGAAGAGATGGAGCAGAAAGAAAGAGAAGAACGGGAGATGAGGAAGGAGCTGAAGAAGAAAAAGAAACCGCTAATCACCCACTTTGGTTTGGAGATTAAAAAAGGGAAGAACGACAAGTTGTTGTATTTAATGGCGCTGTTACGTCTAGGTTTGTGTAAGAAGAAGATTTTGATCTTCGTGAAGGATGCGGACGAAGCCGTGAGAGCGAGACTGTTTTTACATAAGTTTGGCGTTTTGTGCGTGGCTTTGCACTCGGAGTTACCGGCAAATTCGAGGGCGCACATATTAGAGGAGTTTAATCGCGGCGTGCACGACGTGTTGGTCGCCGCCGCGGAGGACGATAGCAGCAGTAATAGTAGTAACGATGGGAGTAACGCGAACGAAAAAGAAAACGCAAAAGAGGAAGAAGAGGAGGAAGAAGAACAACCAACGCGAAAATCTAAAAAAGAAAGGAAGAAGGAGAAAGAAAAAAGGAACCAGGCGGCGAAGAAAGATTCTGAATTTGGCGTTTCTCGCGGCGTTGACTTTAAGAAGGTACACACGGTGATTAATTTTGAGGTTCCGAAGACGTTCGAGGCGTATCAACACAGAGTCGGGCGAACGGGTAGAGCCGGCGCGACGGGCGTGGCGATTACTTTTTTCGGTCCATCGGACGAGGAAGCGTATCACGTCTTATTGAAGGGATACGCCGATGCGGCCGCAGTGGCGAAAGCGGCGGAAGCGAAGGAAGAGGACGATGACGAGGAAGAAGATGAACGAGAGGAAGAGGATGTCGACGACTTTTTGAAACCGTTCGAGCGCCTTCCGAAAGAAGCTACGGAAGCGTTACGATACAGAGCGGAAGATACTTTACGCTCGATTAGTAAAAGCGCGGTTAAAGACGCGCGTTTGCGTGAACTTCGCGTGGAACTCTTAAACTCCGAGCGTCTCGCGTCCCACTTTGAAGAAAATCCGGACGACTTAAATCTCTTGCGACACGATAGCTCCATTTCGAAAAGAGACGACGCAAACAAGCACTTGAGTCATCTTCCTGCGTATCTTCGCAACGCGAGTAAAAAGAAGAGGAAAAAGAACGCAATCAATGCGGTCGAAACGGAAGACGGGGACGAGGCAAAATGGGCTGCCATGCGGTTAGACGTGGACGTCGCCGAGTTTGGACAGAAGAAGAAACGCCGACGCAAAGATAAGAGAGAAGGAGGAAAGCAGAAAAAGACTCGAGAAGAAGTAGGCGCGAAAGTGAAAAGAAAAGCGGGCCGGAAGCGCTCGCGTTAATAATAATAATATGATGATGTTGTTGTTGTTGTGGTAGTAGTAATAGTTTGTTTATACAGCAACTCGTGATGATAGATAATGTAGAAATCAAGGCGTAATACCCCCGACTTCTTCACCTTTATTTGCGCCTTCTTTAAGCGCGTCTAAATATCGTACTCTAGTTCCAAAATCGTGGCTTTCCGCCGCATTTTTAATAAATTCGTGTTCGCCACCGAACGAGTGTCCGCTCCACATCTTCCGCGCTCCACCTTTCGAGTTGGTCACGTACACTTGACTCGCCGGGTCCTCCTCCGCTCTCCAATAGGAATACACCGTCGTCTTGGCGCAATAGTGTCTCGACAACATGACGTACGCCAGGAATCCTGAACTCCACTGTTTGCCTTCCGCACCTTTCATCTGCGAGAACAAATCGGTCGTTTCCTTCGTGACCGCATGTGGGATCGTCTTCCAATCGTTGTGAGCTTCCAAGAAATCAAACACTTCCGAAGCCGGTCTCCAAAACGGCACGTGCAGAAACTTGTGTTTGACTTTTTGGTTCAACTTTTTACCTTCCGTCGTGTTCAAGTTTTTCCTTAAATCTTTTAACGTGTGATCGACGACGTTGGAAAAGACGAAATCGGTTTTCGAACCGTAATCTCTCGGGTTGGCTAATTTGTTCGAATCGGATGGATTCTGGACTTCGATGTATTGCGCGTTCATTCTGGCGACACATTCGTGCGAGTCAATTTCTTTGCCGAGCGATGTTCCAACCATATCTGGCATCGGTAAAACCAACGCGCACGTTGAGCATTCGCATTTACCGGCGTAAATAGCAGAGGACGGGCACAGTTCTGCTTTCGGAGGCTGTTCTGGCGTCGTGTCCGCGGACGACGATGATTTCAAGTCGACGCCGCGTTTCTTGGCGTTGTATTCGAGTAGCTTTTGAAGCTTGGAAAACTCGGTGTCCGATAAGTCGCGTTTGGTCGAACCTCGGAGCAACGAAGTTTGACGCGGTGTTATTGTCGTCGTCGTCGTCGTAAGCGATTCCAACGGAGTAATTATTTCTCCTTGTTCTCCTTGTTGTTGTTGTTGTTCTTCTTCTTCTCCTTCTTCGGACGTCTTCTCGTTGGCCGTTTCAGATGGATCTACTTCTGCTGTCGCCGTCGCTTCTGGTTCTTGTTCCCCTTCTTTCACTTCTTCTTCCGGTGTCGCGGTAAATTCATCCTCTAATGCCGCGCGTTCCATCTCTTTTTCGAACGCCAAAGCCATCTCCTCCAAAGAGCTTTTCTTTTCCTCGACGCTCTCCTCTGACTCGGCGGAGGCGTTGTTCTTCTCTTCTTCTTTCAACTCTTCCTCCAACTTTTGGTTCACGATCGTAGAAGACGCTTGCGGTAACGCCTTCTCTGCTTCATCGTTGTTACTTTCATCTCCTTCTTTCTCTTCATTTTCTTCAACGACCGGGTCTTCTCCGGTTAACATTCGCACCGCCGCGTTTCGTTCGTCCTCCGCTTCTCGCTCTTTTTCTTTCACTTCTTCTTCTTCTTTCACTTCTTTCACTTCTTCTTCTCCTTCTTCTTCCGCCCCCGTCGTGGCCGTCGCCACCGCCTCTTCTTCGCCCTCTCCGACATTCTCGTCGGCGGTAACTTCGTCTTCCAAGTACTCGTCCTCGTCTTGTACGTTCAAAGCGCGTTGCCGCTTCGCCTTTTCCAAGCGCTTGATCTTTCGCTGCACGTCCTCAATCGCCAGCGACGCTTGGATCATGTTCCTTTCCTTCGCACCCAACGCGGCGGTATCTAAATCCACGTCCGCGTAGCCCAGTTGTGCGAGTTGAGTCACACTTTCTTCTTCCGTGTTGGTCGTCGCGGAGAATTTCGCTCTCGACGCCGTGCTCGCGCCCGCTTCTTTCGAGCCGTACACGTTCAAAAGGCCTCCTTTGTTTCTGAACTTCGAGACACCGAGCGACGACGACTCCGACGACGACGCCGTCATCGCAACGAACGCGCAACAGATCAACAGCGATACAATTGTTGCGAGCGTTGAAGATTTCATCCAGGAAGATCTCGTAAAAGTCGTTTTCGTCGTCTTCAACAAAGCGTCGTCGTCTTCGCGCACATCATCCGCATCAGCCGCGTGGTGAACTTTCACGAGCAATCGTTCTCGCTCGTCGTGATGTTTTAAAGTCATCTCTCGCTCTCTCACTCTCGCTCTTACTAAATACCCTGTGTTGTGCTGCTGTGTTTCGCGCGTATACTCTTTCGTGAACGACACTCGCGCGCGTGATGAAGTGTGAAGCAATCGCGCTCAAAGTTTCGTTCTTTTTTCCCTTAAGAGATATTCGAGAAAAGACCGCGGGGCTGCCGTTCGTGAAAAAAGACCGACGAAAGAAATTCGAGAGAAAACTCGTGAGAAAGAAACGCTTCGAGACGTGTGTTGTCGCGTACAAACGACTTGAGATATATAACACAAATGACGACAACAACGCGTAAGAAGAGTTCTGCGTCTTCCTACGGGACCGTCTCCGAAAACGAGGAAGACGCGGATGATTTCGCGAAGAACACCGTTGACTTGGAATCGCAAACGAATCGATCGATGATTTTATCGTCGAGTGACACTTCGAGCGCGGGGAAGAAAATCGCGATGTTGGCGTTCAGCGCGGCAGCGGTGACGCTCGCCGTCGTCGCGTCCTCGAAAACGACGAGAGGTGGAAGTGTCGCCAACATCGACCACCCTTCTTTTGCGCTTCCCATCGCGAACGAGGCGGAGTTAGGGGGAGGCGTGAGAAGACGCGCGAAGAAGCCGGTGAACTCGCGCGGGTTTTCCCGGGGGGCCGCGTCCTCGATGGTGACATCATCATCATCTTCGCTGCCGAAAGTGAACGCCGGTTTTGCGAGAATGCGAGAGCGATTCGCAGAAGAACACCGCAGAGAAGAAGAAGAAACTTTAACGGAGACGATTGGTGACGAACCAGAGGACTCCTTTTCGAAGGATGAAGCGCAATTGGCGGAGGCGCAAGGAGAGGAAAAGAGACCGGCGAAAACGGCGGATCTCGGGGTCCCGATGGAATGTCAATCGTGCGCGCTCGTACTTCCGTCGCCGGATATGAACGGCCAGTCGTTTGGCAAAGAAATTGATTCGCACGATTGCGTCGCGAGAATCAACACGCACTACTTGGATGCCGCGGACGAGAAGAACGCGAAGTTTCGCGAAGATTTCGGGAGCAAGACTGATTTCGTGTTCGCCAACGTCGTTCCGCACACCTTGGACGAGTTGAACAGAGGCGATCACTCGATGATCGATAAGAACGTGAAACATAAGATTTTGGTTTTGAGAGCGTTGGAGGAGAAAAAGACTGCACTGGGTTCGTCGACCGTCAGCGCGGAAATTCCGTACCAAGATCCGGGATCGGCCAAGCCGGAGGACGTGTATCGATTTTTGGACGCCAACCCGGGGTGGGTGGTCACGCCGGAAGTCATCTCCAACGAAGCGACAGAGTTGTTCAAGCCGTTATCTGGCGCCGAGAACAAGTTGTGGTCGTCTGGATTTCTCGCGTACACGACGTTGACGAGACACTTTTGCGCGTCGACGACGGTGTACGCTTTACCCGAGGACGCCGAAAACGACAACGCGTCGAGGACGAATTACTTTTCCACGTCTTTGTCCAATCAAAGACAAATGTGGGAAGGGCATTCATTCGGTTCGGAGCACGGCTTGATGCGCGAAGAAGCCAAGATGGGCGATTACGGCGTGCAAGTGAAAACGGTCGTCGACCAACAAAAGTTGGCTTTGCGTAAAGAGGAAGAAGAGGCTCAAGCGGCCATCGCGAAGCAAGAAGCTGAAAACGAGGCTATGATTTCCGCGCAACAACTTGCCGCTAAGTCGGCGATCGAGGCCGCGCAAGAAGCCGCGGCGAAGACGTTGTTGTTGCAACAAAAAGAACAACACCAATCTGAAGAAATTGTCGAAGACGCCGTGGCGTTCAACGAAACGCCGCAACCAGAAGTCATCGAAGCCGGCGAAGAGGCGGCTTCGACTGGTTTTGAAGATGGAGTAATTGCGACTCCTGTTGTCGACCCGAACGCTGATTTGGTCGGCGATCAGTCCACGTGCACGGAGTCTTTTAAAGATCTCTTTTGCAACCCGGCGTTGCAGTGCGTCGGCGGCATCCCGTGCCCAGGCCAAGGGTGTTGCGACCGAACGTCGTGCAACCCGGCGGATTCGTGCATGCCAGGCGTGCCGATTCCGGGTATTGGCTGTTGCAAAGACGCCGAGGATTGGCGCCCGGAGTGGGGAGCGAGTCGAATTGATCGATCCAACCCGACAGCTTTGGTCAACGTCATCTTGGAAGACGGCACTCCGAAGTCCATCATGGTCTCCGAGTTGGACGATTACGTCAACGCGAGAGTTTTACAAATGACCAACCCGTCGCCGGTTGACGGCGTTGAGGGCGGCAGCGATATCGAAGGCGGCGAAGATGGTGACGACACCATCGTACCGGCAGCGAAGACGAAGATTGTCGTGAAGAAGTTGAAAAATCCAAAGGAGCAAAAGATGCTCTTCGAACTCGAAGAGGAGGCGGTGAAGACGAAGAAACATCACTCTTCCAAGCACGCGCAGCTTGGCATGGCGGCGCCGACGGAGGAAGAGCTCATGGCGGCGTTGGGTAAGCACCACCACCACACCGAAAAAGCCGGTGACGACAAGGCGGACGCGAAAACCAAGTCCGCAGACATGTTTGACATGTCCAAAGTCGAAACCGCGGTAGAGGCGACCTGGAAATCCGGAGCCGCGGGCGGGGCTGCCAACAACAACCAAGCTGCCAAAGGCAACAACTTCATGAAGGACGGCAAGTACGACCCACCGATGTTTTGTGACAACAGCGAAAATTGCTCCCCCGGTCAACGCTGGCCAGGCGTCGGATGCTGCACGCCAGATTCGTGCAATCCGGATCCATCTCCGAATTGCCAAGCTGGTACCCCGATGCCTGGCTTTGGGTGCTGCTCGGACAAGAGCACCTATCGATGGGACGACAAGGAAAATCGATTCAAGAAAATCGAGTACAAGGAAGTCACTCAGCAAGATTTACAATTTATGATGGCGACAAAGTCTTTGGATATCCCGGGCGTCGAAAAGCCGAAGGTTTCGTACGAATCCATCGTCGGTAAAGACGACATCGACTTGTCTAGCGCGAACGTGGAAGCGCCGGAAGACAAAGTCATCGCCGATTTCATCCAAGGTAAAACTACCGAGGAGGAAGCGGCCCCGGAAGACGCGGCCGAGGGTCAAGATGAGCAAGACGCGAACGCGAAAGCTGAAGTAACCAAGGAGTTCCAAGAGTTGATCGGCGACGAAGGTACCGTCGTAGTTGAAGAGAAGGAAGACGCTCCGGAAGCGGCATCCAAGCCGTTGTTTTGCAACCAGCAAACCGAAGGGTGCGTCGCCGGTGTCCCTATCCCAGGCATTCCGTGCTGCAATGCGCCGGATATTTGCAACCCAGAACCGAAGGAAACCTGCGTCGCTGGTGTGCCGCTCGCGGGTATCCCTTGCTGCTTCCAGCGTCAGCCGCAAGCGCAAAACGTGGACGCGCAAAAAGACTCGGCTTTGGCGAAATCGCTCGCTTCTTCTTCCAAGGAAACGTGCAACCCGGACCCGAAGTGCACGCCAGGCGTCCCGATCCCGGGCGTCGGTTGCTGCAAAAACGGCTGGGGCAGAGTCGATGGCGACTCCGTCGAAAAGTTGAACAAGTCCACGACTGAGAAGGAGGAAATCTTGAAAGATTCCGTGGAAGCTTTGGTCCTCAAAGAACGCATCCGCGAGGAGTTACAACGCAAGGATCAACTCGTAAACCACAAAGAGGACGACGAGAAGAACGCCGCCAACACGAAGAAACAACAACAAAAGAAAATTGAAGCGCAAGCGAAGAAAATGGCCACGAAGGAGAACGACGCGCCGATCGAAGACGTGCCGGTCGAAGACGCGGCGACTGAAGAAGAACGAGAAGGTCAAGATAAATCCACATCCACGACCAAAGTAGCCGAAGACGCCGAAACGAAAGCCAAAAAGTCCTCCTCCAAAAAGCATAACAACAAAGCCAGCGGGAAGCCTGAAGTTTGGGACAGCGACTATTAAATGGACAATTAAAGACTTAAACAACACACAACTTGTAATATTTATATTTTAAAGAGAATTTTATCATTTCCTCATTAGTGCGCACGCTTTTGGTCGATAGAAATAACACGAAGCGTCGTACGAACGGAGAAGAGAGACGGACGACCGGTAAAGAAGAGTCATGCGTGTTATTCGTTTTTCTGTCGCTTTTCAACACCAACAACACCTTTCGTTATCGTCGTCGTCTGTTAAGAAGAATCATCGTCATCGGATAACGAACAACAACAAGAACAACAACAACGAGAGGAGGAGGAGGAGGAGGAGGAGGAGGACGACGAAAGGGTTTTGGTCTTTGTTTTCGTTCAACGACAACGGCGACAGAACGAATGAAGACAGAATAGATTTTGAGGAGGAAAAGAGGACGAGAGTAAACAACGTAATTGGAAACCGTTGTTGGCATTCATCTCGTCGCCGAATTGAATCGAATCGGGAATTAGGAAAAGAAGAAGAAGAAGAAGAAGAAGAAGAACAATCACATCTCGCGCTAAGAACGACGTTGGCGATCGCGACGACGAGTTTTTTATCGTGGCAGTTGTTGTTGTTTTTTCTTCAAAGCGCGCTGTTGCCCGCGCGTGCCAACGCGACCACCAATACTAGCAAGAACAACAACAACTCGTCCACTACGTTTCGGATTTTGAAAGGGACGACGAATAAAAAATCGAGAGCAAAGCGGAACAGTTTCGTGCGACAAGCGGCGGAATCGGTCGGACCGTGCGTGGTACGGGTGGACGCGTTGATGCCTTCGCCTTCTTCATCGCAGAAGGAACAACAACAACAACAAAAAGAACAACAACAACAGCGGGAAGATGAAGGTCCGTCGCCGAAGAAGAAGAACGAGGACGAGGACGAAGCCCCGAAACGGAAGAAGAATAACAGAAACGAGAACGGCAACGATACTCGTTACGACGAGTGGCATGCGGGCGGGGGTTGTGGTTTAGTTTTGGACGCGACTTTAGGGCGAGTGGTGACCAACGCGCACGTCGTCGGAGACGCGCAGAAAGTCAGAGTGACGTTCACTGATGGTCGAACGTACATCGCGGACGTGAAAGGCGTAGATCAAACTGCTGATATCGCGCTTTTGAAGTTGAATTTGAGAGCTTCGCACGTGTTGCCGAGTTGCGATATTGGGAATTCAGACGAAGTTGACGTCGGGGATTGGGCGGTCGCCGTAGGCAATCCTTTTGGTCTGGACAATTCGGTTGCTTTAGGAATAATATCAAACTTAGCGAGAACGTCCACGGAGTTGGGCATACCCGAACGACGAAGCGTGGAATTCTTCCAAACAGATTGTGCGATAAACCCAGGTAATAGCGGTGGCCCGTTAGTGAACGAGTTTTCCGAGGTTATCGCCATCAACGCGGCTATACGACAAGATGCCGATGGTATTGGATTCGCGATTCCAATCAACACCGTTCGTCGAGTCGCAGAGGCGCTCTCGAGAGGCGAGATAATCGCGCGGCCGTACCTGGGAATAGAAATGGCCACGTTATTGGAGGGCGGAACATCCTCATCCCCGGCGTCATCCATGCAGGCGTCATCAGGAGACAACAACGCCAATGCCACCGATAATACAACGAAAAACCCGCCTCGCGAAGGCGCGCTCATCGTCAAGGTCTCCGATGCCTCCCCAGCTCACCTCGCGGGCGTTCGCATCGGTGATGTTATCATTGATTGTAACGGCGAAGCCATCGTCGACGCGAACCAAGTCCGAAGAATTGTTCTCGAAGCTGACCCAGGGAAAGTTTTATCCATCGTCGTTTGGAGAGTGGATACGTTCACTTTGGAAACGTTAGACGTCGTCGTCGGCGACGCGAGTTTGGGACGCGTTTCGACCGCGAAGAGTGCCAACAGTAATTACAATAACAACGTCCACAGCAATAACAACAACAACAAAGGAAAAGACTTGGTCATCGCGCCGCCCGGGATGGGCGGTATTCAGCGCCGAGCGTGATACGCTAGATATACGATAAATAGAGATGCTTCGAAATGTAATTAAACGCCGCGATTTAGAATAATAATTAGCACACCATCATCATCATCAGTAGCAGCAAACGTGGCGAAAATCCTCCGTCCGTCCTCTGCGCGTTCTCTTTCTGATGACCATCGTCTGGCGGACGAGAAAAGCCACACGCGAAACATTTTTTGAGCACAAACTTGGCAGATTTCTTCACTTTGGTCTGTACCTTTACACAGAGAGTCGCAGAGTAGTAATAGTAGTACAGTCGTTCACACGTTAACGCGCGACTTTTGCAGCGAGAGAGAGAGGGAGAATTCGTTTTAACTGATTATTCGCTTTCAGAGATATATTTATACGGATACTAAAAGAGAGATCTCGTCATCGTTCGTTAGACGGAAAACACTCTCCTCGCGATCTCATCATCATCGAATAAGAGAAGAAGAAGAAGAAGAAGAAGAAGAAGAAGAATACATACTCAAACCGCGCTTTTTGACGAGAAAGCTTCGCGCGCAAAGAGAGCTACACAACGTGCGCTGCTCTAAGAGAGAGAGTTAAAGAGAATACATTTAGACAAAACAGAAGAAAGAAACACGAATGGCTTACGACAGTGCCATCACGGTGTTCTCCCCGGACGGCCATTTGTTCCAAGTGGAGTACGCCATGGAGGCGGTCCGGAAAGGCACTTTGGCAGTCGCCGTTCGAGGCACGGACGTGGTCGTCATCGGCGTGGAGAAGAAAATGGTCGCGAAGTTACAAGATCCACGAACGATGCGGAAGATTCAAATGATTGATGATCACGTCGCGGTGGCGTTCGCCGGGTTAACCGCGGACGCGAGGGTGCTCATCAACCGAGCGCGAGTGGAAGCGCAGTCGCACAGGTTAACTTTGGAAGACTCGGCGAGCGTGGAGCACATGGCGAGATATATCGGTGGGGTGCAGCAAAAGTACACGCAAAGTGGTGGCGTTCGGCCGTTTGGTTTGTCGACGTTGATTTGCGGTTTCTCTCCGGAAGGGAACGCGGAATTGTGGCACACCGATCCGAGCGGCACGTACACGGCGTGGAAAGCGAACGCCATCGGTCGATCGAGCAAACCAGTAAGAGAGTGGTTGGAAAAGAACTACGAGGAGAAAAGTGGCGACGAGTGCGTCGAGTTATGCGTCAAAGCGCTTCTGGAGGTGTGCGAACCGGGATCAAAACACGTAGAAATTGCCGTCGTGAGGAAAGGCCTGGACGGCGCGGACACGTTGGACGAAACCGTCGTCGACGCGGTGATTAAGAAAATTGAAGACGAAAAAGCAGCCGCGGAGGAGGCGAAGAAGCGACGAGCGCAGGCCGCGGAAGAGGCGGCCAGAGCCGCGCAGGGGTAAATAATAAAGTGTTTTTTTGCCGCGGTACTTAGAGAGAGAGAGAGTGAGAGTGAGAGAGAGAGAGAGAGATGTTTTTTAGTTCTTTTGATGAATTTATACGAGTAAAGTACGTCACAAAAGCAAACACATTCGTTCTCATCATCATCATCATTAAAGTTTTCATCAAAGAAGAAGAAGACAAAAGCGAGTTTCAGTAAAACCCTCACATCTGCGACCGATCCTCTCTCGCCTTCTCGTCGTCGTCGTCGTCGTCGCAAAAATGTCGTCTTCCTCTTTGTCGTCCTTCTTCTTCTTTTTCCGAGGAGGAGGCGGAGGAGGAGGACCGAACAACAAAAACATCTTCAAAAACTCGACGACGGGAGGAAGGTCTTCTTTTAATAACAGCAGGAGCTTTGGGAAGACGATTTCGACGACGCGAGTAGGACGAGGACGCCTGTATTTTTCATCTTCTTCTTCCGGGTCTTCGAGTGGTGGTTTTGGTGGTGATGCAAAAATACCAACCTTTCTCGCCGGGGCGACGTTAGGCGCCTTCATAGGTGGCTTCGCCTCCTTGTTCGTCTCCGAGTTGCACCAGGTGGACGACTATTTAGAGCACGCGAACGATTCCGATTTCGACGGCACGTCCGCGTCCTCGATGATATTAGGAGAGAAACGAGACGAGGCGAGCGGCGGGTCGTCGTTGAAGCGACACCCGTGCGCGAGGTACGGGTTTCCTCGAGACGTGACGGAAAGTATCGGCGCGAGGTTGTTTGGGAACGCGTTCGTCGCGCAGTATGACGGGAGGACGAGGAATCCCAGATGGACGTTAGAGGTCATGGATAGGGAGAGTTTGATGTATCCGGACGAGATTGGTGATTTCGGCAGTAGCGCGGCTTCGAGGAAGAAATCTCCGTCGTTTTCAGAAGATGAAGGCGTGCCGAAGACGTTTCGGGCGAAACTGAACGATTTTCGAAACTCTGGGTTCGATCGCGGGCATTTAGCCGCGGCGGGGAACTTTGTGAGGAAACAGGAGGAGAAGGACGCGACGTTTACTTTAGCCAATGTCAGTCCGCAAGTCGGAAACGGGTTTAATCGAGACTACTGGGCCAGGTTTGAAAGTTTTATTCGTAATTGGACGAGAGAGGAGAAACACAGGAAAGCGAAGGTGTTCGTAGTGACTGGGCCGTTATTTTTACCGACGCCGGTGGTAGAACAACAAAAACAACAACAACAACACGGGGTAGAAGAAGTCGTAAACAGTAGGAGCACTGCGTCTGCTTTGGAACCGCAGACGATGCAACAATCGAAAATGGCCATCGCGTTGGACGACGCCTCGCTTCAACAACAGCAGAACCACCAGGAAAAGAATACCGCAACAAACGATACGAAAGAGAACCACGAGCATTCGGTAACGAATGCAATCGTTGCCTCTCAGCAGCCTTCTTCGAATACTATCCAGCAGAAACAGCAGCAGCAGCAAAATAAAGTTCGTCCGATTGATCCTGACGAAGAGAAGCGCAAAAAAGCTGTCAAATGGGAGATGCGATATCCTTTAATTGGCGAAGCACCGGAACTCGTCGCCGTCCCGACGCACTTTTTCAAAGTTATCCTCGTCGATGAACACGCGAACGATCCAGAAAAAGACGTCACTCTTCTTGGAGATGTTGTTGATTACAACGCGCCTCCAAAATCCGCAAAAGTTGCCGCGTTTGTGTTACCAAACGCGTACATCGATCCTAACACGCCGTTATCGAACTTTGCGGTTCCATTGGAAAGTTTAGAAGCAGTGTCTGGTTTAACATTCTTCCCCAAAGCAACCAACGATTTACAAACGAGAGATGATATTGACCGTTCGGAAAGACAGTTTTTACAAGGACGACTAGGAGACGCGTTGAAGCAAAACAGCAACAACAACAACAAGAATACTACAAAACGCTTAGGAGGACTATCGGACGAAGAACACATCAAGATTTTGCTCACGGATTCAACATCGAGTAAAGAGAGACGTGAGTCAGGTTTTAGGGAATCTAGAGAAAGAGCAGGACCTCTCGGGAAGAAACAACCAGAGAAAGCGACACACCTGTGCGACGAGGGCATCGGATGCGTTTTGCCGCCTCCCTGGTCACCCTCCGCTGAAGTAAAGAAATGAAAATGTTAGTAGATATGATTAGCACACGCAGTGATAACTAATGTAATGTATACACATAGCAACGCAATTAGTAAAAGAAGGAGAAGATGAATAAAGTGTTTTATTGAATGAATTACTGACAGTTTGTTTGTTTGTTTGTTCAAAAGTAAAATGATGCACATAAAAAAAATACCCGAGTTTATCGCTCTAAATAGAATCATAAATAAGTTTCAAAATATCTCGTTTTATTAGTGTATCTTGGGCGCGTATTATGTATCACCGGCTTATTCTTCATCTCCAATCATCAAAATATTGACGATTACCACATCTCGCCTTCCGGAAACGTGTCTAAGAACAACAACTCGTCGTACGTGGCCAAAGTCCAGTGCTCGGCCGGAACCTTGGCTTCGAAGTCGTCGCAAACCTTACGGACATCCGCCATGGTTTCCAAACGCAAGGATCTCGCCATTTGGGCTTGTTTCGTTTCGTTTTCTTCGCCGTGAATCTTCTTCAACGCGGATTTGATTTGCTTGATGCCGTCGTTCAACTTGTTCGGGTTGCCGACGTCCGACTTCTTCACGGACGGAATGACGTGTTTGTTGATCATGTCAATCATCGTCAACGCTTCCATCTCGACGACACCGGTGTAGTACGTCAATAAGACGGACTTTCTCGCTTGCAATTCTCTTTCAGAGAAGACGCCAATGCTCGAGAACATGGCGACGTTCTTTTCGGAGTCCAATTGGTCGATGGCGTCGACGCCAGAGTCGATTCTCCACACGCCTCTCTTGACGGCATCATCCGGCCAGTTCGGATCGTAACCGTTACCGTTGAAGATGCACTTTTCGTGTTGCTTCAAAAGGTCCGCGGCAATGTCGAGCGGCTTTTCGCCGCCTTCGATGCGGTCGGCGACAATCTTGAACGCTTCCGCAGCCATGGAGTCCAAGCACGTGTTGATCAAAGAAACGTTTTGAGTGGAACCGGCGGCTCTGAACTCAAATCTCGCGCCACCGTACGGGAACGGCGAAGTTCTGTTACGATCTTCCGCCGGTACGGTGATATCTGGGACGTTCGCGGCGCCAAAAGACAGCGATTTCTTTTCCGGAGAGTACTCGGACATCTTACCGTTCTTGATTTGTTCCAAGTATTCCGTCAAGGACGAGCCCAAGTACGTGGACATAACCGCCGGCGGCGCTTCCATAGCACCCAATCGGAAATCGTTACCCGGGGAGGCAATGGACAAACGCATCAAGTCACCGTGTTTGTCGATGGCAGAAACCAAAGCAGCCATGATGACCGGGAAGATTTCCGCGTTGCCAGACGCCTTGTTCAACTGTTTCGGGTTGAGCAAGTTGACGCCAGTGGACGTACCGATAGACCAGTTATTGTGCTTACCGGAACCGTTGATACCCGCGAATGGCTTTTCGTGCAACAAGGCCGCCATGCCGTTCTCCGAGGCGACTTCTTCGATAATTTGCATGACCATCAAGTTTTGGTCGATTTGGTTGATGACGTTGCCAAACATCGGCGCAAACTCGTACTGGTTCGGCGCGACTTCTCGGTGACGCGTCTTCAACGGAATACCAATTTTGTAGCATTCGGCTTGGATTTGCTTCATGGTTTCGAAAGCACCAGTCGCGCGAGAGATCGGGGCCATGTAATGGTCCGACAATTCTTGGCCTCTCGCGGCGTCTTTGCCCATAACCGTTCTCCCGGTGAACTGTAAATCCGGGCGGTTATAGAACGCCGATCTCGTCGTCAAGAAAATCTCTTGCTCCAAACCAATGTTGTTGATCAAATCGCCTTCCGGGTTGTAGCCCATCAACTTCAACAATCTCTTACCTTGGCTGGACATCGCCTCCGTGGCTCTGTGCATAGGCGTCTTTTCGTCCAAAGCGTCGCCGTTGTACGAGACAAAGCAGGACGGAATGTACATGGTGTCTTCGCGAATGAAGATCGGGGACAACGGGTCCAAGGACAAATAGCCACCCGCGGTGTGCGTGGCTCTCAACCCGCCGTTCGGGTAGGAGGAACCATCAGTTTCACCTTGCAACAAGTTTTCGTGCGAAAACGACGGGTACGGAACTCCGTCCGCGTCAAAGTCAAACATAGCCATTTGCAAGCAACCAGCGTTACCGTGACGAACGCCAGCGCTCGCCATCGGTTGGAACCAGTGCGAATATTGCTTCGCGCCGTTATCCGTGGCCCAAGAGAGCAACGCCGCGGCGACGGCTTTCGCCTTGGCCTCGTTCTTCGGCCAGGACAAATCCTTCAACAAAGACGCATCGTACCCTTGTTCTTTCAAGTACTTGTCCGCGACCGCACCTTTAAACGAGCAAGAACCGTAGCCTTCCAACGTGGCCGGACCAGCGGAGGAGGACAACATCGCCTTCGTCGTCGTCGTCGCCTTGCGACGACTGGTGACAACCTTCTTAGAAGAAGAAGACTTGTTGAATTGCGATGACTTTAAAAAAGTCGATTGTTGAATAGCCTGTTGTTTAGTATTGATGCGGAGGATAAAGGAGCATTTAAAAAGAGAGAAAGAAAAAAAGAACACCGCGTCAGTCAACGACAGATATATCGCCTTTCGAGCGCTACTCTTCGCTTTCGAAAGGAGCGATTTTTACGCGACGCGCGCAGATCGAGAGAGAGAGAGAGAGAAAACAGCCGATCGAATTGTGTTAAAAATCTCCATCGTGATAATCGCCCTAAATTTTAGCCGATCATCTTAGTAAAAAAAAACGCCGCCAGCACGCGACGAGAGATGGATGATGACGTCCAAAAACAACACACACGCAAACGTTCTTTGCGCGCACCTGCATGATGTGAGAAACTAAAAAGAAATATATATAGAGAGAGATATGTGCTCTATAAGAATAAGGAATCTCCGATGCGCACTAATTCGCAACGAGAGAAGAAAAAGCGAAAAAAAAAAGTTCGGAAGAGAAAAGCCCGCGAAAAAGAGTAAAATATCTCCCGAAGGGACAGACGTGGCAGCTTTGCGGAAAAGTCTTCTAAAAAAAAGACGACACTTGGAAAAGAAGCTTTTGAGAGGTTTCGCTCAAATTCGCCTTTCTAAAAAACGACGGAACGAAATGAATTAATTAATCAAAACACAATAAGGGAGCTGTTCTGTTGTTTCCCCTACAGTTTTGAACCATCATCATCATCATCATCATCATTTGACGCGAAGAGGAGGGAGAGAACGAGAAGAGGCGATACGATGGCGAGATAAGAAGAGAGAGAGAAGTAGCTGCGTTTTCGTTCTGCGTGTGTGCGCGCGCTCTCTTTTGTCTCGTCTCTCTTTAATCATCTCGCGATGTTGCAACAGCGCCGAGGAGGCGCAGCACCGAGGAAACGAAGACACGGAGTCGTTCGGAAATTCGTGATGTGTCTCGTCTTCGTCGCCGCCGTGCGTTTGTGCGTGATGTTGCACCAAGCCGCGAGCAAAGCGGAATCATCGTTACGAGGACTCGGAGGAGAGGAGGAGAAGGAGGAGGAGTCGACGACGATGATGCCGACGACGACGAAAAAAACGCCTCCGCCTCTGACGCAAAAGCAGAAAGAGGTGCAGTGGGCGTACGAGAAACGCAAAGCGGCGAGAGAGAACAGAAAGAAAGGCCAAGAGAAGGAGTACGCGAAGGAGAACGAGTCGATGAAAAGTATGAGCCAAGCGCGGCGGGCGAGATTGAAGACGCACGGAGAAAGAGACGGCGGCGGAGAAGGCGAGGACGAGGACGACGAGGGCGACGAGGACGGAAGAGGCAGAGGAGGAGAAGGGAGAGAGGAAGAGGACGACGGCGAAGGAGAAGAGGACGGAGAGTACGAGGATGGCGAAAATGGGAGTAGTCGAGGGAGTAAGAAAAACGAAAACTGGGCCGAAGATAGCGAGAATCCCGAGGACGCGTCGGTGGAAACGTTCGAGCCGACGCCGTCAAAAGGTGGAAGTTTTGATTTCTCGCGAACAAAGTTCGCGTTTGGAGGTCCAAAGTGCGAAAGTTGGAACGTGGAAGATGGTGATGGCCCGCAGGTGAAGATCAAACGCGCGGTGTGGATTCAAACGCACGGGAACAACACGGCGGCGCAGTTGAAAGCGGCGGAGTTGAATAAGAAAACCGGTCAGAGAGAAAACGCGGCAGATAAGGTGTACAAATCGTTGCGGTATCATCACGCGCCATCTTTGGCACGGTTGCCCAACGGCGGGTTCGTAGCGATGTGGCACGCTTCTCCGGAGGTCGAGGGCGAACGGTCGCAACACATTCGCGTTTCGACTTCGGACCACAACGGCAAGTCGTGGTCAAACTCGTTCAAATTGAAAGTGCCGAGACGACGGGCGCAGTGGAACCCAGTCGTGCACATCGATTCGAGTGGAAGAGTTTACGTTTTTTACAGCGAATCCGAGGGTGATTGCATAAAGCCAACGAAACCGCCACAATGGCCGCCCGGTGGGTCGATCAAGATGACGTACACGGAAGATTTGAAAATCACGGAGGATTCGAAATGGTCCACGCCGAAAACAATTTATAGCTTAGACGAGGATAAAACTATACCAAAAATGGTTTCGAATAACTTAGTCGTGTTAGACGACGGGAAAACCTGGGCGTTACCGATATGGCGAGAGCACGCCGGGATGGCGACGTACGCGTGGCCGACGAGGTTAGCGCATTGTCGCGTGCGAAACAATCGTCACGGGCAAAAGTGGACAAACACGGCGGAACATTCGGCAGGGTTACTCGTCAGTGAAGATTATGGTGAAACGTGGACGGCGAGAGGGTATTTAGAACCCGCGCCGTACCCAGACGACGATTCGAGCGGTGGAGGAGGATGGTCGGTGGGTCAGAAAACGACCGATTTAATGGACGGCAGTTTGTTCCAAAGCGCGGACGCGAAGACGCTTTCGATGTATTTCAAGACAACCGCTGGGGCTATTTACGGTTCAAACTCGGCTGACGACGGGAAAACGTGGTCCGAACCTTCATCCATCGGCATCGATGCTCCGGAATCGAAAACGCTCGTCCAGAGACTCTATTTCGATGGCGATCAGAAAGGACCGCTTTTGATGGCGTACAACGCGCACAAACGATCAACCATCACAAACGCTGTCGGGAAAGAGGTTCGTTTACCAATCAAGTGCATCACGAACATGCTGTTGGCAATTTCTCCGGACGATGGGGAAACGTGGGTGAAAGTAGGTGCCGTTCGAGGTACGACGACGGCGCCGGGACTCCGATTTCACTCGCCGAGCGTCGTTCAGAGCGGATGTAAACTCTTCGTAGCGTACTCGAAACTCTACGCGAGAGGCTACCAATTTAGCGAGAACGATAAAGATTTAGGCATTCGACTGGTGCACATAAGCATGTAGCAGTAGGCAGAGATAGTATGAAGTAGGAAAAGTAGTATACAGTATCACACGCGGTCTATTATTCTTTAAGCAACAACTCTTTTGAAAAGGAGTATCGAGCCGTCTTCTAAACTCGACACTCTCGTTTCTTCGTCCAAGTATGAAATCTTCATCTCCACCGTCGGTGGTGGCGTCCCGCCTCCTACGATATTTTCAAAAACCTCTCCGACTGGAACCACGGTGTTATTTAAAAAATTCAACGCCGGAATCACCTCCGTATCGTCCTGTCGAATCGTCGTGCTCTCCATCACGCAATATAATTTGTCGTTCGCCTCTTCCCCGCCGCCGCCGATGATATTCGCTTTCGAGATGACAGAACCAAATCCGCTAAAAATTGGCGCGAATCCAACAAACGGGATCCCGACACTCGCTTTGACGATGCAATCGCTCGTTAATGTCATATCATTGGTATCAATGTCTTGAATCACTCTCCCGACGCCGCCGCCAAACAACGAAGTCTGATGCGCGTGCGCGTCGTAAAACAAATTCGCATTCTCATTCAACGCCTTTCCGAGTTGCCAAAAGAAAGGTGAAGCTCTGAACGCGTACGTATCCGTGTACACCAATTCCCACCGGCCGTTGATTAATTCGCTTCGTGCCGGCATCGGTGTTGGATTCAATCTGTTCAACTCTGATATTTTCTTTTGCATTTTTTCTTTTTCGTCCGCGGAAGCTTCGGCGCCGCGACTGGTGGTCGCCGCTAACGCGTATATGTTTGATTTCAATTGAAGTATTTGCGCGTCGAATAGCGGTGGTTGTCGCTGCGTCGTCGTCCTCGTCGCTCTCGTCGTCGTCGCTTGATTGTTGTCCTCCTCTTCTCCATTTTTTGAAGCGTCGTCGTCATCGTTTTTGTTGGTCGACGCGCGAACGACCGCACGTTGTTGCTTCCATTTAAGTCGCGATTGGCGGTTCGAACTGGCAGTAACAGATGAGAACGATGAAAATTTGATGGTATTTGACATGATTTTTCTCCTCTTTTAAAATGTGTGTGTGTGTGTGTTGCGCGCGTGTGTTTCTCTGTCGTAAATTCTGTGCACTAATCCATATCCCCCAATCATCTCTGAAAAGCCTACGAGTTGAAGTCAAACAACGAGACAACACTACTTTCATTTCCAAACAATGATGTAGGTATTACTTATTACTGTGTACTATATATTATATTATATTCATACGCTAAGCTTATCGAAAACTCTCGGGACGCCGTGCGCGCACACCAAGGCCGAGGTGATATCTACGGTGAGCTCGACAAAGTGCAACGCCGCCGAACGCATGTGGACGGTGCCAACCGAGGCGGATTTTTCGCCCGGCTTTTGGAATCTCGGTTTAATCGAGTGGATGTAAACTTTCAAGACGTATTCCCAGAAGAGTTGCGCGACGTTGGAGATGGCAAGAACGGAGAGTTTGAGGATGAAGTGTCCGAGTGCGGCTTTGAAGAGGACGATGCAGAGAAAGGCGAGGGAGTTGCCGTCCTTCGATGCTTCCGAGAGGAGGAGGATTGGGGAGAGTAGAGTCGTCATTTTCGTCGTCGCTTTGGTCGATGTTGTCTGCGAAGCAGAAAGAGACGGTGGACGTCTCCACACGCAACCGGCGTAGAAGAACAACGCATAGAACAGCGTTCTCCACATGCGTCGATAACACATGGCCGCAGCGGGTAAGATTTTACCCCGGCTGTTCAGAGGCATCGGCACGAGCGCAATCAACGCGAACACGACCGCTGCCAAGGAAAAGCCCTGCGCGTTGCGCACGGACGTTGACGACAAACCGTGGTGCGTCCACTCCGCGGTCGGTAATGCCATGCGGAGAAGAATGGCACCTAAGACGACGCCACCTTGGACATTTGCGGGAGAATCGCCGTTCGCTAGTCTACTGACGACGATGAGCAACATAAACGCAAACGCGACGGCGTAATCGCCGACGACCGAGTACGGATTCTCCATCTCCCACAGCCACACTGATCCGTGTTTCCAACGCAACAAGAAAAACGGAATAAACGAGGCATTCATGCCCGCGACGGACGGCCACGCGTGGACAGATCCGGAGTTGCGCAAAGCACCCAAGGCGGAAACTTCGCGGTTACTGCGTATCGTACTCTTTTGCGTCGCCAACGCGCCTTTGCACAAACATCCAAAAGAAGACGTCAAGCAATACCAGAGCACTAAGAAACGCGCTTGTTTGCTCTCCTCCGCGCATACCCATACCAATACAGGCAGTGTGAACTCATAAAACGATCGCGATCCTAAATACGTACTAACGAAATAGAATAAGCGAACAAACGCGGATTTGTTCTCCGTCGGGTGCATACCGATGGAGCGCAACAACGCCGGCACCAATTGCGACGTGACGTTGATTTGACCGATGATGTAGCGACGGAACAAGTTGTGCGCGTGCAATAAGACGACGAGTAAAGGAACCGATAATGATGCCGGCTCTTCTTCGTAATCTCCTGAAACGAAGAAATTTTTCCACTCCTTTGTTTCGGCGACTTCCTCGTCCAGTTCAATCTTCCTCCGCACCGCTTCCAGTTGCGACGACGATGCTCTCCGCTGGTGTCCGTTACTATTGTTATTAGTGTCAAAAGAGAGTCTGTAATTTCCAGTATCTCGGAACGATCCTCGCTCAGACTGTCGAAACCGGTTCGGGTTCGGGTCGCGTTTTGTCGGCGATTTCAGCGCGTGCGCAGGCAAACACTTGAACGCTGCTTCGCCGAGTTTTTCAATGATAAATTCAACGTCGGATTCGTCCCAAGAAGCTGAAGCAAAGCATCGAAGCGTCGCTTTCGTTGCAGATGTGTGCAACAAAGCTGGTGCGGCGACGACGGGGTTATACTTTGCCGCGACGACGCCTACACTCGTCTGCGATCGCGCGTACTCGGCGATGTCTCGTATGATTTTGAACTCGTCCCCGGCGGCGCCTTCTGACACTAATCGAATAGGGACAACCGGCGATCCGGGATCGGCATCGGTGGTTAACCCGGGACAGTCCCCGGCGACTAAGGCAGAATGAAAACTCCTCGCTATGGATTGTAACTTCTCGACTCTTTCCGGTTCGGCGATAATTCGCTCGATGGCGTGTAAAGACGCCGTGGCTAAGTACGGCGGCAACGATGCCGAAAACACGTACCCGGATCCCATCAATCGCTGATACGCGACGACGCCAGTATCCCCGGCGACAAACCCACCGACCGAGGCGCACGCATTTTCTAAACTCGCGACAATCACATCCACCGCCGTAGCTGGCATGCGGAAGTGTTCGGTTAAACCTCTCCCGGTTTCGCCCATCGTCCCGAACGAGTACGATTCGTCTAAAATCATTCGAGCGTGATGGAAATTCTTCAAAGCGACGAGCTCTTTCAAAGGCGCGATTTTCCCGGTCTTTTCAAAGACGGCTTCGGTGATTAACCATCGTCTTCGGACCGGTTTCGCCAACCTCGCGGACGTGTTCCCATCTTCCGTTTCAATCTTGGCAAACACTCGCGCGCAATCCTCCGCATCCGCGTGATCGTACCATCGAACCTCCAACTTCGCCAGTCGTAAACCGGCTAAAATAGCCGGTCCAACCGCACGATCTACGACAGCGACGTCCGATTTGTGCGTCAATGATTGAATAGCGGAGGATGCCGTGCACGCGCCAAAAGAATACAAAACCGCTTCGCCGACGTTCAGAAACTCCGCGATTTTGTTTTCCAAATCGACGTGAGGTTGAAACGTTCCGTAGAATCCGCGAGGCGAACACGAGCCTAACCCGTACCGACCGACGGTTTCCGCGCACGCCGAGCGCATGGTTTCGTCGTTGGTTAAATTAAGCATATCTCTCGTTGAAATCGTCTTTTTGAACACCGTCCCGGGCCGAACGTCGCCCTCCGTCGTGTGAATATCCCCGAGTTCGCGTTTCAATTCCAAACTCAATACTGACCCGGACGCTAAATCACCGAACGTCATCTTGTTTACCTTTTCCACGCACTCCTTGCGTCGGCTCAAGGCTAACTTTTTCGCTTTCTCAGACGCAATTTCCGCTTTCCTCTCCAACGCTTGCAAACACCCGCCGTCGCCGAACAGTTTCGACGGCGGATGTAACTTAAACTTCAAGCTCAACGTGTCCGCGATTTCGCTGATCGCATCTAACGCATTCTGTAAATCTTTCGTCTCGTGCGCCGCGGAGATGCAAAAGCGGACTCTAGGCAACGTCACCGGCGTCGCCGGCGCCCCAACCACCACCACCGCCAAACCTTTATTAAACGCCAATCGACTGAAATCCCCAATTTTATACGGTTGGTACAACGTCACCGGCATAATCGGCGACGGATGGTCGCCGAGCACTTCTAATCCTAACTCTTTTAACCCGTTTCGAAAGAACAACGAATTCTCTCTCAACTTCTCCAACTTTTTCCTCCCAATATCTGTCCCGTCGTCGCCGGCGATGACTCGCAACGATTCTAAAACTTGCGCGCACACCGCCGCGGGCATTGCCGTAGCATCGGTATACCCTATCGAAAACCTTCTAATAGCATTGATCACATTCTTGTCGCCGGCAACGTACCCTCCAGCTGCCCCGAACGACTTCGTATACGTCCCCATCATGATACTAATATCCTTCGGATCTACGCCGAGTTCCTCCGTCACCCCTCGACCAGTCTTCCCGATCGCCCCAATCGAGTGCGCCTCGTCCAAGTACACGTGCGCTTTGTATAATTTGCACACCTCAACAATCTCTTTCAAATTGCACAACTCTCCTTCCATGGAATAAATCCCTTCCACGACCACGACAATTTTCCCGTATTTATACGCGCCGTTGGTCGCCTCTTGCAAAACTAATTCCAAATGCCCCGCGCAGTTATGTTCAAAAGGAATAATCTTCGCTCCAGATAACCTCGCCCCTTCTACAATCGAGTTGTGGTTTAACTTATCCGAAATAATCAAATCTCCTTTACTTACTAACGCGGGTAAAACGGTACTGTTCGTCGCAAACCCCATCCCGACCACCATCGCCGCTTCTTTTCCTACGTACCTCGCCGTGTACTCTTCCACCTCCGTCAACAGCTTCGTCCTTCCCAACTCTGCCGCGCACGACCCGCTCGTCACTGGATTCTCCATCGCCGCTTTCATCACCCTCGGCGTGCAAAACGAATTCACCCCACCAAACCCCAAGTAATTGTAACTCCCCAAGTTCAAACATCTCCTCGACGCCGGCGTGTTGACCAACCGCGCGAAGTACCCTCTCCGATTATTCGGTTCCCGAATAGCCACGTCGATGAAATCTTCCGGAGGTGAATAAATCGGCCTGTTGAACGTATCCTCGATGTTCCCGTATAAATTCGCGATGTAAAAGAAATCCTTCGCCTTCCCTTTTGAGAGCGGTAACAAGTCGTTCCTTTCGCCGTTCTCGTCGTCCGTTCGCCAATCTTTTATCCCTTTGATTTGGTTGTAGCAGTTTTTTATCACCCCTTCGCTGACGTACACCACGTACTGTTGGTACGTCGCCAACGAGTGTCCGAGATACCGGTAGGTTTTTGCCGATTTGAACGAAGAGTTCGTCGAGTCTGGAGCGTAATCTTCGTACTCCATCTTTTTTCTTCTCTCTCTAAAATCTCTCACTCTCTCGTCTGACGTCTTCTTTTTCTCGAGCAAAGAAGAAGAATCTCTCGTTCTCTCTCGCTCTTTCCGTTTTGCGAATCAACACCGAAGAAACCTAATGAGAGACGCAATATTCGGTTTCGTTTCCTCTCTCTCTCTCTTCTCTCTCGTTCTTCAAAAACACTCCTCGCTCGGAAAGAAAGAAAGAAAGAAAGAACAACTTAATAACTCTGGCGACGTAAAACTCTGGCGCACTACACACACGAGAGAAAAGGAGAAGAAGAGGAGAAAAAAAGAAGAAAAAAAGTGAAAAAAAAAACGAGAACAACGAAGAACAGGAGCCACAAAATTCAAATACTTTTTTGAAAAAAAAAAGGAAGGAAGAGGACCGAAGAAAAGGAGGACCAAAAGAGCGACTCGTCCGTCGACAGTCTGTTTTCATCACTCTCTGTTTCAACACGTGTGCGCTTCATCAAAATCTTCAAAATCTCTCTTTTGTCGCTTTGAACGACGACAAAACGCTCTGAACGACGGGGCGAAAAGAGCGCAGCGAGTCTCTCCAAAACGCCATCGCGTTCTCATTTGTATTCTTTGTATTCTTCAGAGAGTTTGTCTGCCAAAACGAACGACGCGATGAGGATGAGGTCGACGGCGACGGCGACGACTTCCGCGACGGTTCAAAAACAAAGTTCTTGGAAAACTGCGGTTCGGACGCGTTATGCTCACCGACAAAGGAGGAGAACGACAAAGACGACGACGAGAGCCAAAGCTGCGAAGAACGACGAGGACGACGAGAATGACAACAACAACACAAACGAGGAATACAATCTCGATCGGCCTTTACTCGTCATCGTCGAGTGCGACGGGGTGATGATTGACGTCCAAACCGACGGGCACAGGGTGGCCTTTAACGAAGCGTTTAAAAAAATGTCCATCATGAGCGCGGATTGGACGCCGGCAGAGTACGCGAGCTTGTTGCGTTCGGGCGGTGGGACCGCAGAGGGCATGATTGAGCGCTATTTTCATTTTTACGGGTACCCACGCTCGGATTTACGCGACGAGGTTGTCGCCGAGGAGAACGATATGGAGAGCGCGTACGAGGCGTACGTTAGGAAACAACAAGGCGCAGACGCGAAGAAGGATACGTTTATGGGGGGTCCACAAAAGGGAGCGAATTTGAATCCAGTCGTGCAACCGACGTCGGATGCTTTGAGAATGAGACGACGGGAGTTTATAAAGGAAGTGGCCGAGACGAAGGACGAAACGTTTAGCGAAATGTGTCGAGAAGGCCGATTACCGCTTCGTCGAGGCGCTTTAGCGTTTATGGACGAGTGTTTGACGCACTCGAATCCGAACGTGAGAGTTTTGTTAGTTGGTGAAACGGCCTCGTCGCCAGGGGAAGGGGTTTTATCCGCGTGCTTGACGCAAATGGGCGAACTGCGCGCGGCGGGCGTGAGCGTCGCCGGGTCGCCGGAAACGCTCGCCGGGGAGGACAACTACGAGGACGCGTTGTATAAACGCGTAGAGCGCGATAAGAAGAAGAAAAAGGGAGAATTAATGGCACCTGAAGTCGGTGGAGACTTGCAAAGACAAAACTTTAGCAGCGACGTCGTCATCGACTCGAGCATGTTTTCGACTTCGCGAAGGTCGTCGCTGACGAAAGCCGCCATCCGCACGGCGAGCGAGCAGAGAGGCTTCGACGTTGATTTTGACGTCATTTTCGTCGGCGCGAGTAACTCGACGTGTAAAGCTGCCACCGAAGCCGGCGCACATTCCGTCGTCGTTCGAACGAGCGAGCAAAGAGGCGGCGAATTCAAAGGCGCCGACGGCGTCGTCGACGGTTTCGGCTCCGGCGGCGGTTTAACCATGCGCTCGCTCAAAGCGCGCATGGACGCGAAACGGAAAAAGCTCTTAGTAGAAGAATAAAAAAGAATAAAAAAAGACGATCGATGATGATAAAATAATATTGACGACGATAAATGAGATGGTGATAATGATGATGATCATGATGATCATGGTGCTGCTTTTGTATGGTATGTGTGTGTGAAATTTAAAAAACAGCTGTGCGTACCACTGATACCCTAAACAACCCAGTACCAAAATTTTTCCAAACTCTGCTGAAGCGACAAAAAATTTTGCCGCGGCTAGATACTCTTCCATTAAAGAGATGCTTCCAGAAAGGGCACCTTTGTTACTCTCAGCCGAGGACGCGAGGACTTCCTCCTCCTCCTCTTCGTCTTCCTCCTCTTCTTCCTCTGCGAATTTGAAGAAGGGTATTGTCGCGGTCGTCGTCTCCGCGGTCGGCTTGACGTTTGCGATTGCATCATCGTCGGGGAAAAATGCATCTCTGGTTTCTGGCCAACACCACTTTTTAGGCGCGTATCCACCGGAAACGTACGCCAGAGACACGTCCAAGTACGATTTGAACTTACAATCGAAGACGGAAGGCGAAGAGCTGCCGATTTTTGTGCACATTCCGAAAGCTGGAGGGACGTCGGTGGAGTCTATGGTTGGCCAAGCGGGAGGGAAGATTGGTTCGTGCAACTCGGGCGATACCGCGGGGAAGAGACCGTTTGAGTTATCGGAACCTTGGGTGAGAGGTGGATCGGAAGATATGCACACCCCACCGGCGACGTATTTGGAAAACGGGTTTACTACGGTGAGAAATCCGTACACGAGAATGGAGTCGGAATTTTTGTGGGGGGTGGCGAGGTATACGCCGGACAAGTACGACGAGATGGCGGTTGGCTATAGCGAGGACACTTGTAGAGAGTTTGCGACCTTTATTAAAGACGTGAGCAATTTTGCCACGGGACATCCGCTGTTGTCGTGTTATTTAGAAAATCATTACTCGCCGGACGGGATGCAAGAGTGTAACGCGCAGTATTTTCCAACCGCGTCGGTGCCGTTGGCACACTCGCACCACGTGCCGCAATACGTGTTGGCGAGGAAAGTGAAGACGGTTTTCCCGTTGGAAACGTGCGTGCAAAAAGAAAGTGGGACGTGTGTGGACGTGAACGTGGAGTCATCGACGTACGGGAAGACTATGCCGAACTTGTTGGCGTATTTGCAACATTACTTTTCGCCGAAGATTACGTATTACGAAGGTAACGGAGTTGGGTTGAGAAAGGATTTAAAGAAACCGAGCGTGAAAGGTTGCTGGACAGACGGAAGCATCGACGCAGAAACGTTAGGCAAGTTTCAGTTGGGATACTCTCCCGATTTCAGGGCGTATGGGTACGATTTGATGCCGCCGCAGATGGACGGAGACACCGCGGCGCTAGGGGGGATAAATTACGAACACCCCGCGGTGAAAGCGGTGAGTAAGAGTTTGGAAACCGTTGAGAATCTTTTTGCGTCGTCGTCGTCGTCGTCACCAAAGGCAGATACCGAAGAGACGGCAAGTTTGGCGTCTTCCAGGCATCGCAGCGGCAAACACAATCGACACATGAACTCTGAAGTTTCCGCGAATTTAGGCAGCGAAAGACTGTTGGCCAAAGATATCGAGTTCTTTCCCACCTGCCCGATTTAAATAAAGTTAATACTGTTTTATAGATTTTTTTAAGAGGAAAGAGTTGTCGTGTATATGTATATTTTTATTCACGTGTACCTGTATGTCCACCTGTATGGTAGTACCGCATAAATAGCATCATTGGTTATTCGTATTATTACACAACCGCCACAAGGAAGAGGCGTTAAAAGGACTAATCGTATCGAGCGAATAAAATTTCGCAACTACTTGCTCTCGCCGCCGCCTCCGTTTGACCCGCCGCTGAAACTCCCCGAGAATGAACCTAATTTACCAAGAAATGACCCGCTCGACTTTTTCTTCATCCCTCCTCCGCCTTGAGAAGAAGGATCGCCTAACAACGGCGTCGTCATCGTGCCTTCCCCTTCTTTACCTAAAGTCGCCTCCCGCATCCCTCTCTCATTTCTGACCTCCTCCATATCTCTATTCTTTGCCACGTTGAACAACCCAAATCCAACGACGGCGATCCCGTAACCCCCAATTTCCATCCACGTCAACGTCTCTCCGTAAACCACCACGGCGAACAAAATAACGCACGCGTTTTTTATCTGCGACATCGCCTTGAACAACGTCGCCCCGGCGTTTTGTACCACTCCTAACCCGCTCAAAGTCACCAAAAAACCCAACCCGGCGCTAATGCAAAACAAATACCAATAATCGTGCACGACTTGCATGTGTTCTCGATTAAACAACGTCTCTCCTTCAAAAATGGCCGTAAAGATTGTCAAAAAGAGCAACGTCGCCGGACAAAAATAGTACATCCCTTCGATCAAACCCATTTTCCGATTGACCAACAACAACTGTATCCCAACCGACCTCAACGCCTCGCTCACCTCTGCGATAAACATGCACAGCAATCCCATGACGGTAAAATGCATCTCCCCGTAACACGCGATCAACGACCCGCACACGATGACGCACAAAGCGCCTAAAATTTTCGCGTTGTGCCTATCCAGCCCAAACGCGATCAAAACGCCAAACGTAATCACCGGCGCGAACGCTTTCAGAACCTGTATAAACGCTAACGAGAGATAAAAATACGCCATATTCGCCGCCGCGAGTGAAAACGCCGTCGCCAATCCAATCGGCAACACCGACGTCGTCCACTCTTTCAAACTCAAATTATGCACCAAAGTCGTCCGCTTCGACCACACCATCCCTAAGGAAACGAACCATCCGAACCACGAACCTAAACTCGACACGAATATCGCCGAGTGAAAATTCGTGTTCATGATCAAGTGCTTGTTCGATATCACCGTCGTCGCGGAGAAGAGTAAGTACGCGACGCCGTAACACAACGCCCAGAAGATTTGACTCTGGTCGTACGAGGACGTTTGCATCATTTTTCCCATTGTGATGTGTGTGATGTTTGTTTCTGTGCGCGCGCGCGTGTGTGTGTGTGCTCTCTCTCTCCTTTTCTCTCTGACGCTCGCTTCTGAGTGCTCGTCGCAAAGTACTCGCAGAACAGAGTGGTGGTGTTTATAGAAACAGCGCGTTGATCTCTCTGCGGTAAAAGCCTTAAAAGGCGTTCGTGTGAACGACGAAGTCTTTTGACGCGCCCCCTTTTCCTCTTTGGGTTTAACACCCTAAAACGGTGACGACAGAGAAATTTTGTTGGGAAACGAGCGTTTCGACACACTCACGCGCGCGCTTTGGTGTTGCACTTTGGACGACGACGACGACGACGACGGATCTCTTTTCTCCTCCTCCTTCTCCTGGTTGTTTTCGTTTGTCGTCCTGTTGTCTTCTTCGCTGATTACCACCACTTAAAGTCACTCGTTGATGATGAATACGGCGTGGAAGAGTGAGCGTACGAACGAGGCGGAGGCCAACGAGGACGACGTCACTCTCGCGAGAAAACTGCAAACTCCCGTGTCCAAACAGATAGCGCAATCGTCGGTGGACCCGAGGAAAGATTTACTTCGCGAGCGCGAGCGAGCTTCGTTTAACTCGAGAGAGTTGGAAGTTTTATTAGCCGGCGGCGTGGAGAACGTCAAGCTGAGAAAACTCGTGGCGGAGACGTTAACCAAGGACAGAGTTTTCAAGAACAAAACGAGCGAGAAGTACTCTTTGCCAAGGGAGGAGCTGTACAGGACGACGCTGGAGAAGTATTTGGAGATTCCGAGAGTCGCGAGGGAGATTTTGGCGAAGATTCATGGCGACAACGGTGGCGGTGGCGGGGGGGGTAGTGGCGGCGGTGCGACGCGTAGTCGTAGCGGGAATAGCGGGGATAGCGGGAACGGCGTTAACAAGAGTAACAATAACAAGTTGATAGCCATCGCTCGCGTCGTGCGCGAGTTCATCGACGAACCGGGCGGGCTGGATTTACACCTCGGGATGTTCATACCTACCATCCAAGGGCAAGGAACGGACGAACAGAAGAAGTATTGGTTACCTAAGTGCGTGAATTTAGAAATTGTTGGGACGTACGCGCAAACGGAGTTGGGCCACGGGACGTTCATCAGAGGATTGGAGACGACGTGTACGTACGACGTTCGAAAGAAGGAGTTCATCGTGCACTCGCCGACGTTGACTGCGACAAAATGGTGGCCGGGAGGATTAGGGAAAACGGCGACGCACGCGATTGTCATGGCGAGGCTATTCGTGCCTTCTTCTTCTTCTTCTTTTGCTTCTCATTCGGAACCGGTATTCTCAGATAAAGGCATTCACGCGTTTGTCGTCCAAATTCGGTCGACAAAGGACCATTTGCCGTTGCCAGGCATCCAGTGTGGAGATATCGGCGATAAAATGGGATATAACGCGGTAGATAACGGGTTTTTACGCTTCGATCACGTTCGAGTACCGAAAGATGCCATGCTTATGGGTCACTCGAAAGTATTAGACGACGGGACGTACGTCCCTCCGCCAGTCAAGAAAGCGGCGTATGGAACCATGGTATTTGTTCGATCCGATATCGTCATGAACGCGGCGTTATACATGAAGAAAGCTGTGACGATTGCGTTACGATATAATCTCGTGCGACGTCAATCCAACGCGGATAGTAAGAACAACAACGTCGAGACACAAGTGTTGGATTATCAACACTCGCAACGAACGCTCTTTCCTATTCTCGCCTCTTCGTTCGCGTTTCACACGACGAGCGATTATATGCGAAGAATGTATTTTGAGTTTCTGAAACGTTCGCAGTCCTCCGAGAAAGATTTTGACGCTTTGCCGGAATTACACGCGACGAGTTCGGGCTTAAAAGCCTTTTGTTCTTGGAAAACCAAAGACGCGATTGAGAGTTGTCGACTGACGTGCGGCGGACACGGATACCTTGCGAATGCCGGATTTGGAACCACGTTTGCGAGTTACGCACCAAACGTCACGTACGAAGGCGACAATAACGTTTTGTGTTTGCAAACCTCGCGTTATTTGCTCAAAACCATGCGCGCGTTGCAAGCGAAATTAGTCACCGAGGTCAAACTGGTTGGCCAAATGAAGTATCTTTCCGAAAGTGGCAACACGTTTACCTCCACCCTCGGGCACGAAGTAGGCATTCGCGACGAGGACGCTTTGTTGCGCGCGTACGAGCACCGAGCTTGGCGTTTGTGTTCGCAAGCAACCGCCCGCGCCGGGAACCTCTCCGTGGACGAAGCCATGCGTTTGGACATGGTAAGCTGGATTAAAGTCGCCAAATCGCACTGCGCTTTAGTCGTCCTCGCGAACTTCTTCGACGGCATTCACGAAGCTGAAAAACTCAAAGTGAGCAAAGAAACCATAGCAGTTCTAAAACGCCTCGCCACGCTCCACGCCCTCTGCGGCGTCGAAGACGAACTCGGCGACTGGGTCGAAGACGGCTACCTCGAAGCCATGCAATGCCAACTCGTTCGAGAAGAAATCGCCCAGCTCCTCCAAGAACTGCGCCCAGACGCGGCAGCCTTAGCCGACTCCTTAGGTTTGGACGATTACTTCTTGAACTCAACCTTAGGCGCGAGAGACGGGAACGTTTACGAAAACCTCTTCGCCGCCGCGCAAAAAGCGCCGTTCAACAGCTCGCACAAGCCGCCCGGTTACGACCATTTGCTCTGGCCTCGATTCAATGCGAGTAGTAATAGTAACACTAGTAATAATAATAAAGGCCGTTCAAAGCTTTAAACGCGTGTGTGAAGCATTCATTGTATATGTGTACGCATACGCGTCTACGCCTCACAAAAAGCTCCTCTCTCCTCTCTCCTCTGCGCTAAATTTGACACCATTTCACACCACACCCGGTAAAGGAGAAGACCGCCACAAGAAAGAATGGAGGACGACGAGCGCCTTTACCTGATCTTCCTCTTCCTCCTCCTCTTCCTCCGCGTGGTAAAATCGGTCTACGACTGCCTGACGTTTCTTCCCCCGACCGGGAACGCGCTCAAAGCTTTGAAAATGGAAGACGAAGACAAAGACGCATTCGTCGCACGCGCGCGTTCGATTTTGAACGACGTAACGACGAAGGAGAGCACGGGGGCATCAGTAACGATAAAAAGTGCATCGCTAGACGCGCTCGCGTTGGCCAACTTTGCGTTGCACTCGAAGTCGTCGTCGGAGAAAGTTCCGAAGAAAAAACGGTTGCTCGTGTCGTTGGTTTTCCTCGCATTCGGATTGGTTTTAGTCGCGAGTTGGTGGTTTTGGGCGTCGCCGGAAAGAGATCGACAGTTTGCGGCTTCGAAGGTGATGATGATGACGGAGACAAAGAAGCTGGACGCGCTGGCGAAGAGAGTCTTGAACGACGAAGAGAGAGAAGGCGAGATGGAAGTGGTCGTTCGCGCGCACTTCGTGCGAAAGCGAGGCCCGATGGAAACGAAGATGGCGAGAGATATTCGAGAGAAGTTCAAGGAGTGGGTTTTGGGGAGTTTTGATGGTGATGCTTTGGAGAGAGGTAGAAAGACCGAAGAGGTTGCGAGAGTGACGTTTCGCGGG
>ERZ651776.1153-NODE-1153-length-32945-cov-5.653158_pt1 | contig 32945 bp, 32 predicted proteins | sample MGYA00514761_ERZ651776 | MGnify/ENA metagenome assembly ERZ651776
CCAACTGCATTTTTGAACAAATACCACCAATTGCCCGTATCACCGCTCTGGTCATACTGGAATAGGGAAATGCCCAAAGGCTGTATGATGATTATACCAACCGCAAACCCTAATACAATAGCAATAAAAAGACCTCGCCTGTTCAGCGCCCCTCTTTTTTGATTATGTATGCCATTAGCCAGTTTCATTTTCAGCTATTTATAGGTTTAGAAATCAGATTGTCCAATTCTAAATATTTTTCTTTCATAAGACTCAAAGCAAAAGCTCCGGCAGAAGCACTAAAAACAGAAAAGTCAAGCGCTCCTTTTACTCCAGTTGAAAAAGTCATTGAAACAGCAAATAGTAACAGTAGAAACCCGCTTAATTTTGCAAACAGTTCCGTTTTAAACCCTATTATCAAGAAAATCGTAAAAACAATTTCGGCTATGGTTACCAAAAGTCCGATTGTTGGTATTAATGAATTCGGAATCCAAGGATTGATCATTTGGGTATAACTCAAGAAACTGTCCCAATTTCCCCAAACAGAAACTTCTTTGCTCCAAATTCCAAATCTATCGGCGACCGCCGATAAAAAACCGATTGAAATTGCTAATCGCAAAAAGACTTTAATAAACTTGGTATTCATATTTTTTATTTCTAATTTTCTTAGCGTTTGGTTAAATGCAACGCAATTTTTTTTCTCGTAACAATTTTTACATTTCTTAAAATCCTCCTCACTTATTTTACCCCTTGCAAAACGTCCTTCAGGATTTCCATTGAGCACTATTACATTTGGGGATTTGGGCTGAGGATTATCCACTGCTTCCAGTGTAAATTGCATTCCCCAGATTTTAATAGTAAATAATAGTTCTTTCGTTTTAATTAATTTCTTTCTCTATCCATTCTTTGGCCAATTTTTTTTCATCTGGACCAAAGAATTTAATATGTGCCCTTGTAAATGGTATCAAAACTTCCGTAAATTGTTCTTGCCATTCTAAGTTTCCTACCAATGCGACTCGTTTTAATCTTTCCTCCTTTGGAAGTTTGAGTTCAATACCTTTCCAATATGCACTTGAGGACCAACCCTCAAAATTTTCCATCTCGATATACCAGTACACTTTATTATGTTCTTGTATATGGTCTTTTAATTGTGATTTCATATTTTCATAATCTGTAGCATCTAATCTATTTTGAGCTACCATATATACCTTACATTCATTTTTATAAATCGTCATCATTGTTCCAATTTTTTAAATCAAAATATTTAATCCAAGTCATTGCTGCACTTCTCACAGACTCCCTTTGCCACAAGGTTGATATCTTCTGCCACATAGCCTTCGGGCAGGTTTATTGTCGGAATTTTATGCTCGGTCAGGCACACCGTTTCACCGCAACTATTGCAATGAAAGTGTAAGTGAAGGTCGTTGCCGACCTCACATTCACAATTTTCCTCGCACAGGGCATATTTAACAATGCCGGTGCCATCCTCAATTTGGTGCACGATTCCTTTTTCCTCAAATGTTTTCATAGTACGGTAAAGTGTGCTCCGTTCTGAGCGTTCAAAATCTTTTTCGAGCTCGCCCAGGCTAATGGCCACTTTTAGTTGCGCCAAGCGCTTATAGGTCATCAAGCGCATTGCCGTAGGTCGTATCCCTTTGCTTTCTAAAAATTTTTCAACTTCTTGCATATTTATGTGATATTGTAGTTGATATTTTTTGCTTTGTTAAATGCTTCCCAACCTTCTTTTGCAGCGTATGGAACGATGAGCAAGGCCGCTACAGGATCTGCCCACCACCACTCCAGCCAGTTGACCAATAGCAATCCTGTCAATACGACCACTGTCTGGTAAAGACAAATAAAGGTGTCTTTTGCATCAGCCATTAGAGCTGGACTTTCCAGTTTTTTGCCATATTTTCTTTTAAAATATATCAAGATAGGATTGACAACGAGCGAGACCAATAATATGACCAGTCCCAACGTGCTCCAGCTTGCGGTTTCCTTATTGATGAGCTTGGTAATGGAATCATAGGAAATGAAAATACAGATGAGCGTAAATGAAACTGCAATCACGTTCAAGGTAATTTTTTGTCTTCGTTTTACCTTTTCTTCATCGATGCCTTTGAGCTCGCCGTGCAGTCGCCATCCAAGTGTTGCAGCACTTATCACTTCTATCGTGCTATCCAGTGCCCAACCTACGAGTGCGGAACTATTTGCTGTTATTCCAGCAATAAGCGAAACGACCACCTCTATAACGTCATAAATGACGTTCCAGATTTGAAGTGTTCTGGCCTGTTTTAAATTGGTTTTTCTTGTTGTTTCCATATTTTTATGGCTCTATTATTTTGTGTTTTTTTGCTATCTATTTAAGCCTAATTATTTTTCTTCAACGCATTAATTACGAAACAATTAAATTTTGAATTGTTTTAAGGATTCCTCTGTTTTTATCTGAAAAGCATCTTCAATCTCAGACAAATAAATGATGCCATCACCAGGATCTGGGGTTTTGCCATTTTTGAGAATGATGTCAATTGCCGATTGGGCCTCCTCGTTCTGGCAGACCAGTTCCAATTTTACCACAGGGCTGTTTGTTACGTGAAAATCGAGTGAAGGTTTAGCTCCTTTTGCCTTGAAAGCTCCAGTTCCTTCTGCTTGTGACAGGGTCATACTTTTAAATCCGTTATCAGTCAGAGCTTCTATAATTCTTTGTATCCTGTTCGGTTTTACAAATGCTTTTATTTCTTTCATAATTATTTATTTTTATCGATTTTGAACCGAGCCTGTTCTTTAATTTTAACTAACTAATTAAGACGATAAACAAACCCGGAATCAAAACCTTTGATTATTATTGAATTAATGTCCGTGTTCCAGTTCGCCCTTGACCATTTCCGAAGAAAGGGTGTAGGCTCCAACTGTGACAACCATAATATTTTTTGCCATTTCTGAAGGAATATTGATTTCCACAAAGCCAAGGTCATTGACACCTGTACTTACGGGGATTCTTCTGAATTTCACCGTGTTTTCTTCGGTTTCCTCATCCTCATCCACAATGAAAATATAGGATTGTTCGCCTTCCTTGACAATGGCTTCCTCTGGAACGGCATATCCTGATTTTTGTCCTTCCGCAATCCTGCCTTCAACATACATACCGGGAAGTAATTCGCCATTTTTATTATCTATATCGGCGTGCACGTGCAAGGCCTTAGGGTCTTCCTCAAAAGTTTTACCGATGGAATGTACTTCTGCGGTCAACAATTCATTGGGTTTAGAAGCTACCGTAAAGATTATTTTCTGTCCTTCCTTTACCTTTGGAATATCCTTTTCGTACACTTTTAAGTCTAAATGAATTTTAGAATTATCGCTCACGGCGAACATCTTGGACTGTGGTGCCACATAGTCCCCAAGACTTACCATTACCTCGTCTACATAGCCCGATATTGGCGTAGTTATAGGTATTGCAGAGTAGATTTCTCCTTGCTCTACCTTGGATGCGTTAATTCCCAATAAACGTAGTTTTGACCTTAAACCGTTTACACTTGAGGTCGTGGAACGAAATTTTGATTGTGCCATCTGGAATTCCTTGCCTGAGGAAACACCTTTGTCGAACAATATTTTTTTTCGCTCAAAATCCTGCTTTAGGAATACGAGTTCGTCGTTTTTTTCCTGATATTCCTGCTGCATACTTATAATATCCGGATGTTCAAGATATGCAAGCACTTCACCCTTGCGCACTTTATCTCCTTCTATAACCTTGATGGACCTAACATTACCACCCATAAATGGACTAATATTGGCCTTGTCTTGAGGGAAAAGTTCGAGTCTTCCTGTAACCTTGATATTGTTACCGAGATTACGTTTTTCCAACAATTTGGTCTCAAGACCAACGGTTTCGATTTGGTCGTTGGTAAGCATTACCACACCTTCCTCGCCTTCTTCTTCATTATGACCGTCTTCTTCTTCATTATGTTCACCGTGTGCATCTCCTTCACCTTCCATTTTTTCGGTAGTTGTGTTTTCTTCGTTATGTCCCAATTCTGAATCGGGCTTGTCGTTGCAACCAACCATAAAGAAGGTCATTAATGCTACACTTACTATTGCTATATTTTTCATTTCTTATTCTTTTTTAGATTATAGGTTACCCAGTTGGTATTGCAACTCAATGAACTGCTGGTTATATTGATTTATAAACTGTATATGATTTTGTTTTATCCTGATGGCGCTGTTGAGTATCGTGATATAGTTCACATAATCAATTTCACCTTCCTTAGAAGCCAGTTCCGCCGTAGTAATTTGTTCCTCGGCCAAAAGCAATGCACCTTCCTGATAATAGTTAAGTGTTTTTTGGGTCTTTTCCAGCGATTTTATGAGCTGTGACACTCTACTTTCGGTCATTGCCTTTTGTTCGAGATATTGATTCTCGGCGACCAATGCATCTGCTTTAGCGGCCTTTACCCTTGATTTCTGCGGAAAGAACCAAAGCGGTATGCTAATACCAGCCTGATAGGTGTTGAAACCCGACGCATCATCCACAATCTGCCTGCCGTAGGTGAAGTTGAACTTGGGTAGGAACTGTGCTTTTTCTACACCGATATTGGCTTTGCTTACTTCCGCATTTTGCATAGCATATTGAAGCAAAGGATTATTGGCTGCGGAAGCCGAATCCAAATTGGCCAAAAAATCCATCGGTTCATAGAGCTGACCAACCGTTTCTATTTCTTGGTCAATGCCCAAATACTGCTTCAATGCCCTTTTTGCAATTTCAATGTCATCATAGGCTTGCTGTCGTAAAACCTGAATCTGCTGATATTCGGAAGAGGCAGCAATAAATTCCAATTTGCCCGTTTCTCCTGTATCGTAACGCAATTCTGCAGCGGTCCTAAAGTTAGCATAAACACTGTCCAACTGTTCCGCAAAACGCAATTGCGCCTTGTTGTAATTGATGCGGTCATAAGCCTGCATCACATTGCGAATCAATTGCTGCTCGTTGACCGCGTAGAACGTTTCGCCCAGTTTAACACGTTCCTTATAGAACTTGGATTTTGAAAAACCTGAAAGTAAATCAATATTTCCTTGCTGTACACCTATGGTAGTTTGTACACCGGGAAGGTCATTGCCAAACTCTTCCTTTCCTGTAAATACCTGTGTATTTCCCAAATCGAAGCTGGTACCCTTCATCGCCTGTTCACGTTCAATAAAGGCTTGGCTCTCTTTAAGGGAAGGATAATTTTCCTTGGCCAGAGTGATGGCTTCTTGCAAAGTGAGCACTTGGCTCATCTGGCCGTCCTGCGCACTTGCGGAATTTGGGGTTAAGAAACCTCCTAAACTCAATAATACCACAACCACGGTTGCACTTTTCTTTACATAACTTGCGTCACCACCATTGTTTTTCTTTTCTTTTCGTGATTCCAGCCAATAATACAGGACAGGAACAATGACCAGTGTCAAGAAGGTAGCCGTTATAAGTCCACCGATTACTACTGTCGCCAAAGGACGTTGTACTTCCGCACCACCAGAGGTAGAAACCGCCATTGGTATAAAGCCCATAATGGCTGCGGTAGCCGTCAGTAAAATTGGGCGTAAACGCTCGTGTGTTGCCTCGTATATTCGTTTTTTTAAGTCTGTCATTCCACTTTCTTTTAGTTCATTGAATTTGTTTATCAGTACCAAACCGTTTAAAACCGCAACTCCAAAGAGCACGATAAAACCGACTCCCGCAGAAATACTAAAAGGCATTCCCCTTATCCAAAGGGCAAACACGCCACCAATGGCTGCCAAAGGCACTGCCATATAAATCATTAAGGACTGCGAGAACGAACTCAAGGCAAAGTAGAGCAATATGAATATTAGGAAAAGTGCAATAGGCACTACAATCATCAATCGGTCTGAAGCACGTTGAAGATTTTCAAACGAACCTCCGTAGGTTACAAAATAACCAGGTGGCAGTTTCACGTCCGTTTCCAATTTTTGCTGAATTTCCTCGACCATCGATTTTACATCGCGCCCACGAACATTGACCCCCACCGAAATACGACGAGAGGTATTGTCCCTTGAAATCTGCATTGGTCCGGGCTTATAGCTGATATCTGCAACCTCCTTTAAAGGCACTTGCGCTCCGTTTGGTAAATCGATATAAAGATTTTTAAGGCTGTTGATGTCTTGTCTAAATTCCTTTGCCAAACGAATGACCACATCGAACCGTTTTTCGCCCTCAAAAATGACACTTGCCTGTTCTCCAGCAAATGACGCACTCACATAATCGTTCAGCTTGTCAACGGTTACACCGTATTGTGCCATTTTTGCGCGGTTATACACCACTGTCATTTGTGGCAAACCACTTGTAGCCTCCACATTAAGGTCAGCAGCTCCAGGAACCGTTCTGATGACTGCTGCGATTTCCTGTACCTTGTCTGCCAACACGCCCAAATCTTCTCCGTACAGTTTGATTGCTACGTCCTCACGGACACCTGTAAGCAATTCATTAAAACGAAGTTCCACGGGTTGGGTAAACACGAAATTTACGCCGGGAACTACTGAAATTTTTTCTTGGATTTTTTCTATGAGTTCTTCCTTACTATCTGCAGAAGTCCATTTGCTCTTATCTTTTTCAAGAATAATGTAACTATCGGCAATGTCCATTGGCATTGGGTCTGTTGGTATTTCAGCAACACCAATCCTTGAAACTACCGTTTTTACTTCCGGAAATTCATTGATTAAATTTTGAAGTTTTTTTGAAGCCTCAATGGATTCGGTAAGACTGCTCCCCGGTTTTATCAAAGCCTGAAACGCAATATCGCCCTCATCAAATTTAGGTATGAATTCGCCACCCATATTGCTGAAAATAAACCCTGCAATTAGTAATAGAGCAACTGCGCCAATCACGACACCAGCTCGAAAGCGCAGTGCGAAATTGAGCAAAGGAAGGTAAGCTCGATTTAGGCCCGCCATTATTTTATCACTGAACCTATCTATCTTGTTTTCAAATTTTGCAAACCAACTATTCTGATTTTTAGTAGGTTTAAGGAACATTGCAGAAATCATTGGGACGTAAGTAAGACAAAGGATAATTGCTCCTAAAACGGCAAATCCAAAAGTAAATGCCATTGGACGGAACATTTTTCCTTCTACACCCGTCAAAAATAGAATTGGTGTAAATACAATAAGGATAATAAGTTGTCCGAAAAACGCCGAATTCATCATCGTACTGGCAGATTCATAAGCAATTTCGTCCATTTCAGCCTGCTCAATGACCTTTGTTGATTTTTTCATCCGTTGATGAATGTGAAACACCATTCCTTCTACAATGATTACTGCACCATCTACGATGATTCCAAAGTCGATTGCACCCAATGACATTAAGTTTGCCCATACACCGAATTGTTTCATCAAAATAAATGCGAAGAGCAATGATAAAGGAATAACCGAAGCTGTAATTAATCCGCCACGGAAACTTCCCAAAAGCAAGACCAAAACAAAAATCACAATGAGGGAACCTTCTATGAGGTTTTTTTCAACGGTGCTTGTGGTTCTTCCTATCAATTCACTTCGGCTTAAAAATGTATCTATGTAAACGCCTTCGGGTAGGGATTTTTGTATTTCTACAATGCGCTTCTCCACATTTTCGACTACGTTGCCTGGGCTTTCGCCTTTCAGCATTAAAATTTGTCCACCAACAGTTTCGTGTCCATCTTGGGTAAACGCACCATAACGCACCTGATTACCAAAGCCTACTTTTTCGGCGACATCCCGGATTAAAACAGGACTTCCATTTTGAGTCGTCACAACTGTGTTTTCCAAATCCTCGATACTTCGTGCCAAACCTTCTCCACGAATGAAATTTGCTTGGTGGTTTTTTTCAATATAAGCACCACCAGTATTGGCATTGTTTGCTTTAAGGGCTTCAAAGACCTGATTCATTGTAATACCGAAACTTTTCAGCTTATTAGGGTTTATGGCAACTTCATACTGCTTTACATAACCACCAAAAGCATTTACCTCGACGACTCCAGGTACTAATGCCATTTGACGTTTTACAATCCAATCCTGAATGGTACGAAGCTCCATAGCATCGTATTTATCTTCGTAGCCCTCTTTTAATTTTAAGGTGTATTGGTAGATTTCGCCAAGCCCTGTAGTTATTGGTGCCATAAATGGCGTGCCGAAGCCTTCGGGGATTTCTCCAGCAACTTCGGTTAATTTCTCTTGTACCAATTGCCGGGGAAGATAAGTGCCTGCCTCATCCTTAAAGACAATTGTAACTACGGACAGCCCAAAACGGGATACTGAACGCAGTTCGATAACGTCAGGAAGATTGGCCATTGCCAATTCTACGGGATAGGTAACAAATTGCTCAATATCTTCTGTCCCCAAATTTGGGGCCACGGTTATTACCTGTACTTGATTGTTTGTTATGTCGGGTACAGAACCCAAGTTTATAGTGGCCATAGACCAAATGCCGGTACCAACCAATGTCACTATAAATAAGCCAATAATAAATTTATTATTAATGGAAAATGAAATGATTTTGTTAATCATAGAAAATGTATTAATTCAGTTTAAAACTTACGTTACGAATAAATGCAACGCATTTATATAGCAATGCCTATCTTGAGAAGCATCACGTTAGGATATAGCTATCCTTAAAAAAACTGAATTATACTTGAGGGGGTTGGAAAAGGGATTCCAGATATCTGGAATTGAAGTTGACTGTATATAAATTAAACTGCTCTTTATCTTCAAACTTAAATCGATTGATAAGAGGTGTTGCGGTGTTTGCTATAAAAACTACAGGATGACAACATTGATGATGAGAATGGACAGGTACGTTATCCTTATCTGAATTATTATGATGCCCTTCGCTTTTTGCATCGTTTGCGATGTAATCTTCTACTATATATTCAAAGAAAGAGTCGCCATAAACTTTATGGTCTTGATAATGGGAAATTAAGTTTGAAATTTCTTCAATTGGTCCACATAAGTCCATATCTACGCTGATTCCTTGAAAAAAGAGTAAAATAGACATTGATATAGAAAAGAATATTTTCATAAAGTTTTACAAAGATACAAATTAATCGATGCACAGGTTGTGCAAAGAAGAATGCCAACACTTTGATATGAATGTGTAATGAACTCAAACTTGAAAATGTAGTTGTAATAATTTAAATAAGATGACGATATTGTGATACATTTCTATTTAGCTCATATCATAGTAGAAGTATCCTTAAATTAAATGAGGTTGATTGCTTGTAAGGCATTAAATCCAGTTTGAGGTACTGGACAAACCTTTATTTATTTTATGCCATAGCATAGACTTCATCAAACAGCTTTTTATCTAACCGCTCTTGTTGTCCGAAGCTTTTCTTCAAAACGTTATGAAGTACCGAGTTGAAGGCATTGTAACCCAACCATAGATTTGGTTCTTCATTGAGCAACAAGGCTTCATAGTTTAAAATTTCTATGACCTCACGAGACTTTTTTGAAGGGTCGCTGTTCTTGTCGCTACACTCGTATCTGAACAATTTCGTTCTGTCGAGAATTGCCTTCACAAATTCTTGTGTATCGATGATTTTAAATTCTTTCATCTTGTCGAATTTCTTGGTAATGGTATAGAATTCATTATCCAAAAATTTATCGAATAGATTATTCAATCTCGGCATAATCAAGTGCGTATTGTTCTTACTATGTTTGATGGAAAACTCGATTTCTGCCTGAGAAACGTGTAGTCCGTTTGAACATACTTCTCTATAAAACCCGAAGTGTCCAGAAGTTTTTTCACTTCCGTCATACGAGTTTTTGAACCGAAGCATCGGTAATATCAAGTCCTTATCGTTCTTCACGGTAAACTGGCTTTTGTCGTCGATAATAAAGTCAGTTATGAACGACCTGTCATTTTTGTTGATCGTGCGTTTGTGGAAATTCAGCTGTGCGTCGGTCAGCATTTCTTCAGCTTTCCTGAAGAACAGTTGGTTCGGAATGTGGCCATAGCTGTTCGATACCACGTTGACGATTTTGCCATTTGAGATAATGGCATTTTCAAGTCCTCTTCGGGATTCCATCTGGGTCAGACTTTTTAAGGATTTCATTTCTGATGGAACAAAGATTTCATCCTGTTGCAAATTTTGTAAATACATAGCTTTTAAATTTAGATTAAACATTTTCTAATAATACTTTGTAATGGCTGGGATGCTTATCTCTGTAGTAAGCGAAATGGCTTTCCCCACTATCAATGTCATAATTTTCACTACTCGACTGATAATGGTTTTCAGCTTCTTGCAACGAAATTTTAGGTTTTTCAGATACTCGTTTCATAATGATATATTTTGATTAAACAATATTTGAGCAGTACCCAAACGGAAGATAAAATCTCAGCTCAAAAGGAAACGGAATAAATAAGCGTAGGATGTTGCGTGGGCTTTATGCCGTAGTCTTTTGATGGGTGTATTTTACGAGTTTACCTTTGCGCTAACTATTGATTGATAACCCCTTCCTTGTAAATACATTTTTTAAAAACTATCATAAAAAAGAAAAAGGGCCAGCACGAATGCCGACCCTTCTTCAAACAACAAAAGCTAATCGTTAAATTCCTGAACTTGCTTTTCAAGAACTGTGATGCGCTCTTTCAAACGTGCTTCACGCTTGTCTCTCTTTTCGGCATATTCTTTTTCAATGCCGGCAATCTTGGATTTGTAATATCCTTGCATTGCGTCGTAGAATGAAATGTTCGTCAGATTATTGACGTGATTGCTTTCGCCGAAATGCACTTGCTTTGTGAGCATATAGCGTATCAACTTGTGAAAGATTTCCTTTTTGAACTTCTTCTTGAAATTCTCGACTATTTCAACTTTGGTCATCTTTGAAGTGTCGCCCAAGAACTTTGAGAAATACTTTTGTTGGCTCATATAGTCCACATTGTTCTCAAATAGCGATATCGAGAATGCCACCATTTCATCTTTTGAAAGTGTCTTCTTAGTATCAACGTATTTCGTCTCACGAATCATCTGCACAACTTCTTCAAACTGCTTGTTGTTCTCTATTTGCTTCTTCCGGATTTCTCTTTCGTTGATTTTAACGATTTGTTCTTCGGGCGTACAATCTGCCATTTTTCTGTTAGCCAATGGTGCCGAATAATCTGTTGATTCATCTTTTGTTTTTTCAACAATTTTTATGAAGACTTCTTTATTCCTGTACGTTTCAGGATGGAACAAAATGCCATTGACGAATCCATTTTCTTTCGCTGAATTGTATTCTTCCAAGGCTTCATTGTGATTCTGCATTGCTTCATCCAATTCTGCCTTTAATTCATCTTCAGAATAATCGTAATGTTGATATTCTATCTTAATGCCCTCGATTGTTGGCTCAATCGGATTCTTTATAATTTCAACATCGTCCAATAAATAGACTTTCAATCGGTTCTTTTCTAATTGCGATATAATGAGCTGATTGTTCTCGTCATCTGCCCAATACTGTCGTATTTCAGGGATTAAAAGGATATTCTCTTTCTTGGACTTTTCAATCAGGTTCAAGAGCGATTTGCTTTTCTTCGTTTCAAAACAGGCTGCTTTCGTACAGACCATTTTTCCTTCGCCGAACAGATTGCCTTGATTTGCAGCATTGAAAGGACATTCAACACAAGACCCTGCTTTCGGGACCAATTTCTTGTCAGTTACATCAAAAGATGCTTTTTCCAAGTCATAAGTCTGGTCTTTAATCATCCTGTTTATCTGATGTGCATTAAAATCCTCGCCCATCGTTTCCAACATCATCTGCTGTTCTTCCGGTTCAAAGAGCGCTACACCTACACCCAATGATATGGTCATTTCGCCATTACGCACAAATTGCTTAAAACCATCAATCAGTCCAGCCAGTTTAAGTCGCTGTCTGATGAAGTTATCCGTTCTACCCAGCCGCTTCGCAATTTCAGTAGGTGCATATTTCTCACTTAGGTAAGCAATCGCATCGGCTTCTTCGGTCGGTTCGACATCCTGTCTTTGCAGATTCTCGATAATCTGAACTTCCAGAACATCATTGTTCTCATAAGTCCTCACGATACAGGGTATCGTTTTCTTTCCTGCCAATTTACTGGCACGATACCGACGTTCGCCCATCACGATGACATATTGACCATTTAGTTGTCTTATCGTGATTGGTTGCAACACACCGTGCTTTTCGATACTCTCAGATAGCTGCTTTAACGCATCTTCGTTAAACGTCTTTCTCGGCTGTTCTGGGTCAGGCTTGATTTTACCCAATGGTAAGTTCTGAATTTGAAGTGCTTTGGATTTCTTTCCGTTTACTTCTTTCTTGGCAGCTACTTTTGTTCTGCTGCGCTTCTTTGTGGTACTCGCTTTTGTTGTCATAATACTCAAATTTTTGATTAAACAATATTTGAGCAGAAACCAAACGGAAGATAAAATCTTGGCTCAAAAGGAAACGGAATAAATGAGTAGGGGAAGAAGCGTTGGCTTTATGCCGTAGTCTTTTGATGGAAGTATTTTACGAGTTTACCTTGCGTGTATATTGTATGATAATAAACCCCTCTAACGAAGAACGAAGGTTGAGATAACCTAAAATTTATTAATCCTCAATACAGAAAATAGTGTTTGGTATCAAATGAAAGGATATAGCATTAAAGTCAATTCGGTTCTGAAAAAAGGTAAAATGTTGTACCTATGTTGTACCCAAGGTCAAAAATCGTGAAGAAAACCCACTTTTTTAAAATGAAAAAGCCGAAGATTTCTCTTCGGCTTTTGTGCGGATGACAGGAATCGAACCTGCACACCTCGCGGCATCAGATCCTAAGTCTGACGTGTCTACCAGTTCCACCACATCCGCATTTTAAATATTTTAACACTTTTTCTTAGGTTAAATCCTAAGTCTAGCGTGTCTACCAATTCCACCACGCCCGCGTTTAATAAACCATTACGCATTGCTTTGTAACGGGGTGCAAATATAAGAATAGTTTTTAATTGCAAAATATTTTTATTGAAAATTTAATCGCTTTTTTATCTCCTTGTTTCCTTACGATTTCAATATATTCTCAATCAGTTCTTGAGACACCTCCGTTCCTTGGCGTTGTAACTCCTCCACAATCCGTTGCTTTTCTTCTTCGGAGTAGGCTATTTGCTGGTTTTCTTGTTCGAAATCATAACCTAGTTTTGCAAATAAGGCATCGCTCCACGCATTTCGCTTACAATCCATGACGAGATGGATTCTGTCTGATGTTCCGTTATTCTCTACCGCATGTGGCAAATTAAAATTACCGTACCAACAGCTCCCTACGTCCATGGTCACAAGTTCTTTATTGATATAAAATCGAACATCTTCATTGGTTGTAATAGGTACATGTACTCTAAACACACCATCTTCATAGCCCAATTCCAGATCTGTATGCTCATGAATTTTACTTCCTGCACAAAGATTCAGTAAGCGGATGGACTCCTTCTCACATTCAAACTTGGCAATAATCTCCTTAAAATACTCGCATTTTTCTAATAAAGGGCTATTCATAAATTCGCCCGAAGGAGAAAAAGCACCAATCGTATCTGTCGCTCCATCCATAGAACGAAGCGCAATCAACTTCCAACTTCCCGCAAAATCAGCTTTATTGTAATGCTCAGAAAAAGCAAACCCCTCACATATCTTATACTCCTCTAACAATCGATCTTCGGAAAAAGTAAATGGGAAACAGGCACTCGAAAAACTCATATCTTCTGTTTTATACACCTTAAAAGTAGTCCATTTTTAGTACTTTTAAAGAAAAATTTAGAATCTATATGCAAACTATCACTTCCTATATTCAGGAACACAAACAACGCTTTATCGATGAGCTGATCGAACTCTTAAAAATCCCTAGTATTAGTGCTGATTCCGCTTTCGCGAAAGCGACCTCACAAACAGCTACCGTAGTAGCAGACAGTTTAAAAGCCGCTGGATGTGACACCGTAGAAATATGCGAGACCCCCGGATATCCGATTGTATATGCTCATAAAATCATAGATCCGAATCTACCTACCGTATTGGTTTATGGTCACTACGATGTACAGCCACCAGATCCACTAGATTTATGGGATTCACCACCGTTTGAACCTGTCATCAAAAAGACAGAAAAACATCCTGACGGTGCTATTTTTGCACGTGGTGCCTGTGACGATAAAGGGCAAATGTATATGCACGTCAAAGCGATGGAATATATGACTGCAAATAATAAGCTGCCGTGTAATGTCAAGTTTATGATTGAAGGCGAAGAAGAAGTAGGAAGTGTCAACCTTGCTTGGTATGTAGAACGTAATCAAGAAAAACTAGCCAATGATGTGATCTTAATTTCAGATACAGGAATGATCGCAAATGATATTCCGAGTATCACGACAGGACTTCGTGGTTTAAGCTATGTAGAGGTAGAGGTGACTGGACCCAATCGTGATTTACATAGTGGTTTATACGGAGGAGCGGTCGCAAACCCAATCAATATCTTATCCAAGATGATTGCCTCGCTTCACGATGAAAACAACCATATTACCGTCAAAGGATTTTATGATAAAGTAGAAGAACTCACCGCTACCGAACGTGCAAAAATGGCGGAGGCGCCTTTTGATTTGGAGAACTATAAAAAAGCACTTGATATCGCTGCGGTATATGGAGAAAAAGGCTATACTACTAATGAGCGCAACTCCATACGCCCTACCCTAGATGTCAATGGAATTTGGGGCGGTTATACGGGTGAAGGAGCCAAAACAGTGATCGCTAGCAAAGCATTCGCAAAAATCTCTATGCGTTTAGTTCCACATCAAGATTGGAAAGAGATCACCGAATTATTTAAAACTCATTTTGAAGGCATTGCACCAGAAGGCGTGACGGTAAAAGTAACGCCACACCACGGAGGACAAGGGTACGTAACGCCTATAGACACCATAGAATATCAAGCCGCCGAAAAAGCGTATGAGAAAACCTTTGGCAAAACCCCTATCCCACAACGTAGTGGTGGGAGTATTCCTATCGTGGCTCTTTTTGAAAAAGAACTAAAAAGCAAAACCATCCTCATGGGATTTGGCTTAGACAGCGATGCCATTCATTCTCCAAACGAACATTTTGGGGTTTGGAATTACTTAAAAGGAATCGAGACCATTCCGTATTTTTATGAGTATTTTACGGCGTTGAAAAGCAAGTAGCATTTACTTTATAACTTTATAAAATGATAAAATCCTTTAGATGAGCACAATCTAAAGGATTTTTTTGTTAAAGTTTTACTCTACACTTGTAGAATTAAAATTTTATTCTACATTTGTAGAGTTAATTCTAAAAAACGTAGAACCACATGGCATTATCTGCAGCAGAAGAACAATTGATGCAACTCCTTTGGAAACAAGAGCGTGCTTTTATGAAAGATCTCATAGATGCCTACCCAGATCCGAAGCCTGCTACGACAACCATAGCTACCTTATTGAAAAGGATGCAAGACAAAAATTTTGTAGACTATATTCAGTACGGACGTTCTAGAGAGTATTTCCCGTTAGTAAAAAAGACAGATTACTTTTCTAAACACGTAAACGGTCTCATTAAAAACTTCTTTAACGACTCTGCCTCTCAATTTGCTTCCTTTTTTACACAAGAAACAGATCTCAGCGAAAAAGAACTTCAAGAATTAAGAGGTATCATAGACAGTCAACTTAAAAAGAAAAAGCAATGATCATTACCTACCTCATCAAAAGCACGTTGTGCCTAGCTGTCTTATTTGGGTTTTATAAGATCGCATTAGAGGGCAAAGCATTACATCAGTTTAAGCGTTATTATTTATTAGCAAGTCTTGTGTTCTCACTTACCATCCCTTTAGTAACATTTACCTATACAACGACAGCAATGCCAGAAGATATCTGGGTAGAAAATTTTGTGACGGCTTGGGATCAAAGTCCTATAGCACCTACTCCTACTGTGGTAAAAAAATCAAAAACCAATTATCTTCCTTATGTGCTTTTGAGTATCTACGGCATAGGACTCTTTATTTTTGGAGGGCGTTTTATTTTAAATTTAATTCGCTTAAAGCGAAAAATCACGATGGCGGAAACCCATCCGCAACAGGGTTTTACGTTGGCACTCTTACAGCAGTCCATTGTTCCGCACTCGTTTTTGAAGTATATTTTTCTTTCGCGAAAGCGGTATAAAAACAAGGAAATTCCCTCAGAAGTCATTGCACACGAAGCAACACACGTACGTCAAAAACACTCGTTAGACATTTTATTTATAGAATTTTTACAAGTGGTATTTTGGTTTAATCCGCTGTTTTGGATTGCAAAAAAATCTATAACTCTTAATCATGAGTTTTTAGCCGACCAAGGTGCCATACGAGAACAAAACAATATTTATCAATACCAACATATACTCTTAAGTTATGCGAGTAGTACTCATCATACTACCCTTGAGAGTCCATTTAATTATTCATCAACAAAAAAACGAATCCTTATGTTATCACAATCATTTAACCGAAAACGACTCGCAATAAGCGCGTTATTATTGATCCCCATTTTTGCGGGCTGTGTCTTAGTTTTTAATCAAGGAATTATTGCACAACCAAATAATGATCTTGCCATAGAAGGGCACTGGATAGACAAAAAACACGAGAACACCAATGTTTCTATTTATAAAGAAAATGATGTTTTATGGTGGGATATGAATAATAACAAAACACCTATCACTACTAAAAATGGCGAATATTATATAGATTTAGCTCCACATAATAGAGCTATAGATAAAAAAATTAAATTATCTATAGAAAATGAGTTACTTAAAGTTGGTGATAGTATCTATTATATAGCTCCAGAAAACACTATAAGTCATAGAATACATGGTATCTGGATGACTCCAGATGGCGACACCAAATACCACTTTAATGGTATAAACGGGGGTACTACCTGTGATGTCATTAATGTTTCAGAGAATAAAAGCGCTCGGTATTATCCAGATCCTATTGACAATGGAATGACATTTACAATGGGATACGATTGGGTGACTTTTACTTTTGAAGGAGAACAACTTATAACACAAGACGGGACCGAACTTCATCGTATTGAAAACTATTCTGTCTATAAAACAGAAACGCAACAAACCTCTACTACATACGCCAAAGATTTTGTAGAAGGTGCCGAAAGAAATGGAGAGAAAGCGCTTGTAATTGAAATAATGAACAAAACTGTTCGCGTTAACGGAAAAGCATCTTCGGTGGCAACACTTCGTAACGATATTGATGCGGTTACTAAAGATTGGTCAAAGTCAGAATATATAGAAGGATATCCTTCTATACTGGTTAAAAATCCTGATAAAGAATTTCTTAAAAAACTAAATGAAGAGTTCTTAAAAACGAAGTATTCAAAAGCAAATGGAGGTATGGATTTATTACCACCACCTCCGCCACCACCGCCTCACGCTCCCGAAGCTCATTCACCAGTAGCTCCTCCTGCACCACCTGCGCCTCCAGCGCCACCAAGTGTTGAAGATCATCTTAGGAGTATGAATAACATAGGAGGGGTGTTTTATTATGAGAACAAAGAAGTGCCTTTTGAAAAAGCGTTAAGTCTTGTAAAAACAAACAACAGTCTTAATGTGCAAACACGTTCTCCATACACCAATGCACCTAAGACCTATATTTCTAAAGCACCTATTACCTTCTCTGCTCAGGATCAAAACAAAAAAATGATTACTAAGGAAGATATTAAGGTATATAATAAACTTGCGAAGAAGTACAACAAAAATCCTAACGGACAAATACTTAAAAAAGAGGTTGCTTTTATGTACGATATCTATAATAGAATGACAGAAAAGCAGAAGAAAAATGCTGAACCGTATCCTGCTATTCCACCGCCACCACCTCATATTCCTGAAAAGTAAAACATACGAAAATCGGATCAAAAAAGACTTTAAAGACATATAGCTTATAATCACTACAAACAAAACTTCATACATTCTAAAACCCGCTTTCTTGCGGGTTTTTATATATTTACATAGAAGTGATCTAAAAGTAATAAAACAAGTAAATCGTCACCCTGAACCTGTCGAAGGGATGCATAATCAAAAGATTAAAAACTTCGACACGTGTTACACTGAGTTTATCGAAGAGCTCAGTTTGACAAACTACATGAACTTTTTTGAATCCTATTATACATAAATCATCAATCATGACATTCAAATCAACTCTTCTTTCTGTTTTTCTAGTATTCGCTTTCGCGAAAGCGGTCTCAGGACAAATCACAACACCACCCACATTCACTAAAATTACTCCAGAGCTTGCAGCAAAAGTAGACGCTGTATTTGCGGATACTGATAAAACAAATCATCCTGGAGCGGCTTTGGGCATCTTTAAAGATGGAGAAATCATTTACGCAAAAGGATATGGATATGCCAATTTAGAATATGACATCCCCATTTCATCTACCTCTGTCTTTCGAATTGCCTCTACCTCAAAACAATTTACAGCCGCCTGTATTGTCTTACTCGCGCAGCAAGGAAAACTATCCTTAGACTCGACACTAGACACCTTCTTTCCTGAATTTCCAAGCTATGCAAAAACAATTACGGTAAGACACCTTCTTAACCACACCAGCGGAATCCGTGATTATCTGGTTCTCGCTTCTCTCAGCGGATTAGGAGATGAAGATTTTTATACGGATGAAGATGTTATGAAGTGGCTTGTACATCAAGAAGAGCTTAATTTCAAACCTGGCGATGAGCATTTATACAGCAATTCTGGCTACTGGCTACTCGGTCAGATTGTTCAGAAAGTAACAGGAACATCGATGGCAGATTACGCCATGAAAGAGATTTTTAAACCTCTGGGGATGAACAACACCCATTTTCACAACGATTATACGGCTATTGTAAAAAATCGTGCTTCTGGGTATTATCCTACACCAAATGGAGGTTTTCAAATCAGTATGACCACCCTGAATATGATTGGTGATGGTGGCATATTTACTACGATAGAAGATTTAAAAAAATGGGATGATGCGTATTATGATTCTAAAATTCTTACGGAAGATTTCTGGAAAACCATGACTACAACCACCATACTTAATGACGGAACGGCCAATGAATATGCTTCAGGTCTGGAGGTAGGCGTATATGATGGTCATAAAATCATAAGTCATGGCGGTGCCTTTGTAGGATTCCGTGCGCAAAAATTTCAATTTCCAGATGATCATTTTACCGTTGTTGTCCTTGCCAATCGAGGGGATGCCAATCCTAACGAACTCGCCTCCAAAGTGGCTGATTTATTTTTAGATCCTATTGAGATCACTACCCCAAATGAAGATGAAGATGCTGTTGTTTCTAATACCGCTTTCGCGAAAGCAAAACCCATACAACTCCCAATAGCCGATCTTAAAAAACTAGAAGGATCGTATTGGAATGCAGATTCAAAAACCAGTAGAAACCTCACGCTTGTAAATGATACGCTAGTCTATGACCGCGGAAGTGGAAGAGTGACCAAAATGGAACCTGTTTCAAAAAATACATTTAGATGGATAGGCCCTGATATTCCTATTAAACTTACCATAGACAATCCAAACACACCCTCTGGTTTTACATTAGAGATTCCAGGACAAGGGGTTTTCAATTATAAAAAATATGAGCCTCTAAAACAACTTACAGCAACGCAATCACAGCAATACGAAGGCGATTATTACAGTAAAGAATTGGATGTGACCTATACTTTTAAAAAAGAAGATAACGGACTCACTTTATATATAAATGGAGAAAATCTTGCGCCTGTAGTGCCTATTATGAAAGACAAATTTAACGTCGCTGGATATATGACATTTGATTTTACAAAAGATCAGCAAGAATTCAGAGCTTCTGCTGGACGTGTTCAAAATCTACGTTTTGTAAAGAAATAGTTTTTCATGGTATAAATTGAGAGAGATCTCTTAAAACAAGTTTGTTTTCTCACGCTCCTCCCTACCAGAAAAGCAGGTTTGCGGAATTAAAATTCATCCTGAGTTAGCGCAACTGACAAAGCATGTATCACATTACTTCTCTAAATGTGTAACATTCTATACTTTTTTGCGTTCTTATAGGCGAAGCATCATCAATCAACCTATTCGTTACCAGCGAATGCAAAACATACTTTTATGATACAAAAATTTTTCATTCTCTGTTCTGGAGCAGATAGAGATGTGTTAGACACGTGTTCTCGTGGCGAAAAAAACAAATACGCTGGTATAGGAGCCACCGTATTTTTTACAGCAGTTCTAGCCGCTATTGCAGCCACATACGCCTTATACACCATCTTTGACAACGTATACCGAGCTATTCTTTTTGGGATGCTTTGGGGTCTTGTGATTTTTAATCTAGATCGTTTTATTGTATCTACGCTGAAGAAAAGAGACAATTGGTGGCAGGAATTTGGTATGGCAGTACCGCGATTGATATTGGCAGTGATTATTGCCATTGTGATTTCAAAACCATTGGAACTTAAGATTTTTGAAAAAGAAATTGATCGGGTGATGCTAAGCCAGAAAAACGAATTTACGGTTCAGAATCAAGGGGAGATTCTAGCAGCATACACGCCAGAAATCAACAAACTAGATACCGAAATTACCGCGATTAAAGATGAGATTACGACCAAAGAAACCGAAGTCAATAACCTCTACGAAATCTACATTGCCGAAGCTGAAGGCACGGCAGGCACAGAACTTTTAGGCAAAGGCCCTGTCTATCAAGAAAAACGAGACAAGCATGATGCTGCGCTCATCGAACTGACCGCTCTTAAAGCAACGGGTGCTGATAAAATCGCTTTCGCGGAAGCGGAAAAAACACGACTCAGAGATGAATTTAACACCGCGGTAAGCACAAGCCAACCGATCATTAATAACTTTGACGGACTCATGGCGCGTATAGACGCGATGAAAGAATTGCCATGGCTTCCGTCTTTATTTATATTTCTATTATTTCTTGCTATAGAAACCGCTCCGATATTTTCAAAATTGATTTCTCCAATGGGAGAATACGATATAAAACTAGCCGACCACGAGGCTACTATCAAAGCGTGGAGTGCTCAAAAAGCAGCACAACGTAAAATATTGACAGAGACAGATCATATTTTAAATGATCGAATCTATACAGATATTGCCAATGAAGAAGAGTTGTATAGCTATAAGAAAAAGATGGCAAAAGAAATTATGAAGCGACAGCAAGATGCCTTTTATCGTAGGCAAACAAAAATATTAGGATAGCCAGATAATAAGGAATAAGGGTGTGATGAATCTGTCAAGACGTTGGTGGATAACGCTTCATCATCACACCCATTTTAGTGAAACGCTGTTTTGAGAAATCTGAAAGATGCATTCAAAATAGTTAGTTGAACTAATCCCGCTTTTTTTAGCGGGATCTAAAGATTTTTATCCCAATGTTAGATGTTAGGATTTAATACTTATATTATTTAAAAAGTAAAACTAAAAAAACCACTACTTGAATATTCATAAATAGCGTAACCCTCTTACGAGCGTTACGCTATTTTTATGAAATATTATGTGCACGAGTAAAAAGTACCTTTAGTTTGTCAAACTGAGCTTGTCGAAGTTTTTAATCTTATGATTATCACATATCCTTCGACAGAGCCTGTCTTGAGCTTATCGAAAGACTCAGGATGACAGCTAGCTGATTTTAACGCTTTTTAGATAGTCTCATTTTTTATAGAACAGTATAGACTCTAGTGTTGTTTTCTAAAAACAACATACTGACCTAATTTCTTATAGTTCGATAACGGAATTCTCTGCAGCCGCATACGCATTCCATTGAAGACGATCTGCTTCTTGCTCATTGGTCCACTCGCCATCTATCACGTAACGGAATTCGTACGCTTGTTCTGTCGGAATATCAAAAGTTCCTTTAAAACTTCCGTTCTTTAATTTCTTTAATGATGCAGTGGTGTCCCAATTATTAAAATCTCCAGCAACTGCTACCGTAGATGCTTCTGATGCAGGCACCGTAAATGTTACTTTACAGATAGGCTTTGACTTTAAATATTTTTTTGTGAGTGACATACTATGATTGTTTAAATTACACACCTCAAAGATAAAAATAGACAGCAATAAAAAACAGTTTATCAAACTGTTAACGGCATTTTTCACAGAATGACAATATTACATACCCAAAACCACCAAAACCACAAAACGCAAACGTTTTCAATTATGAAATCGCTAGTAAAAACGGCGTATTTAAGATTTGTCTTTTATGAAAAATCACTTTAAAAAGATGCTAAAGCATCTAATAACACCTGTAAATCAGCTTCGGTATTAAAATATTGAAAACCTACACGCACGCCGTCCCCTCTCAAAATACACGTGATTCCTCGTTCGTTAAGATGTTTTGCAAGCGCTTTATCCCCTTTTAAATTAAAAATAGACGAATGTGCTGTGCGTTGTACAACGGCATCTTCAAGTAAACCACGTTCTGTAAAAGCAGTTTTTGCTTTTGTCGCGAGTTCTTGAATGCGTTCTTCTATCGTTTCCATTCCTATCTGATTGATCAAATCGATGGCTACACCAAGGCTGCCGTAGTTAAGTGTATCCTGATGTCCTGGTTCAAAACGTCCTAAAAAACTTCCTTCCTGTGCTTTATATTTTCCTTGTAAAGAATTGAATCCTGTTGTTTTTGGGAACACCTTTTTGGCGACAGCTTCTTTAAAAAGAAAGATCGCATTGCCATAGCCTGCATTCATCCATTTATAACAACTCCCGCCCATCACATCAAAAGCAGATGTATCAAAATCAAAAACTTCGGTGCCAAAATATTGTGTAGCATCGGCAAAAAATAAGGTGTCGGGATACGTCGCTTTCAGTCGTTTTAGGAATTCAAAATCTATTTTGATTCCGTTGATGTATTGTACGGCAGAAAATGCGAATATATCTGGTGGCGCTTTCGCGAAAGCGGTCTCCACATGTTGCTCCAAATCCCCATCAATTTGTGTGTATGTAATCTCAAAATCACGCGACTCAAATGGCCAATTGACCGAAGGATAATCTTGTTCTAATAACAATACTTTTTGAAGCGTAGGCACTCCTTCTAAAAGTGTATTAAATCCGTACGAAAAGTTAGGCACCAGTGCCACGCGATTGGGTGCACAAGAAAATAACGTTCCTACTTTCTCACGTACCGCCGTGAGTGCTGGACCCCGATTGTCTTTGATCGCGCTTCCCATCATAAAAAAATCGAAGTCGTGTTCCTGTCTGTATTCCAATACAGGCAAAGGCAACACTCCTGAAGCGGGTGTATTGAGGTACGTACATTGTTTGGTAATTGGAAAGTATTTTTTATAAGCGGTCATAGGTTGAAGATATGCATAAAAAACAGTAATTTTATAGGATCATATAAAGATCGTACAAATGGGATTATTTTCAAAAAAAACACCTCCTGCTATTGACCAAGAACAACGCGTATTAATCGAAAATGCACAGGCTCGGATTCGTCAGAAAAAGAAATTATATCGTCACTTCGTACTTTTTTTGGCAGGTGCTGTTTTGATGATTATTATCAACCCCGTGCTAGGCATCGGAAAGGAGATTACACTTTTTGGATACGACTGGTTTATGTGGGCAATTTTAGTATGGTCTTTTTTCTTTTTAGCGCACGTCATCAATGTATTTGTGATGAATCCTTTTATGGGCAAAGCCTGGGAAGAAGAGCAAATCAATGCTTTGGTAAAAAAACAACAAGATAGAATTGCTGAGTTAGAGGAAAAAGTGGCTGTAGAACATCCATTACCAGAAAAAAAAAGCATCACCATCACCTCAGAAACAGCCGCTACGATAGATCCCGATTCTCCCCTATGATCACGATGATTGCTGCTGCGGCAGAAAATAATGCTTTGGGTAAGGACAATGACCTTGTATGGCATTTACCAGACGATTTTAAACGTTTTAAAACCCTGACCACAGGACATCATATTATTATGGGTCGTAAGACGTGGGAGTCGTTTCCAAAACCATTACCTAACCGTACGCACTTGGTCATTACCCGTAATAAAGACTACAAAGCTGAAGGCGCTACGGTGGTACATACGATGGAAGATGCACTCGCTTTCGCGAAAGATGACTCGAATGCTTTTATTATAGGCGGTGGTGAGATTTACACCATCGGACTCGATTACGCCACGCATATCGAACTCACCCGAGTTCACAGCACTTTTGAAGCTGATGCTTTTTTTCCAGAGTTCAGTACAGACGAATGGGAGTTGCAAAAAAGTGTGTTTCATGAAGCAGATGACAAGCATAAATTTGGGTTTACGTATGAGACGTGGAGAAGGAGGTAGTTTCTTTTCTGAATATTTTTAAATCTACCGACCAATAATTAAAACCAATGAAACTAAGAGATCAAAACACCGCTTTACTTTTGATAGACCTTCAAAAAGGATTTTCTGAAGAAGCCCATTGGGGAGGCAACAGAAACAATAGAGACGCCGAAGAAAAAGCGTTACAACTATTAGAAACGTGGAGATCTCTTAAACTTCCTATATTCCATATCATTCATAGTTCGCAAGATCCAAATTCGTTATTGCACGAATCCCATTCTGGATTTGACATGATAGATGCTTTAAAACCTAAAAATGACGAACCACTCATTATTAAACATGTCAATAGTGCTTTTATAGGAACTGATCTCAAAGAACGTCTGGATGCACAAAACATCAATAAACTGGTCATTGTTGGATTAACCACAAACCATTGTATTTCTACCACCACCCGAATGGCGGGGAACTTAGGATTTGACGTTTTATTAATATCAGATGCGACGGCTACGTTTGACAGAAAGGGATTGAATGGGCAGCTCTTTTCTTCAGAGATGATTCATGATACAGCGCTTGCAAGTCTTCATAAAGAATTTGCAGAGGTGGTTGATAGTGTTGCTTTGTTGCAAATGGTTTGAGTCGCTTTGCTCTGATTGATGCTGGATGCTGGAAGTTTAGGAATTAGAATTTTTTGAGATTTATTTTTTTGAATTTAAAATCTCAAAATAGAGTACTACTCTAATTCAAGCTCAAAATAGAACAATACTCTATTTTAAAGTAAGCTTTGATGGGGTTTTTTTTGCTTTCGCGAAAGCGCACATCATATAAAAGAATCAAGAGACAAGACCGCTTCGCTCCAAGACTCACGACTCAAGACCAAAGACCAAAGACCAAAGACCAAAGACCAAAGACCAAAAAGCAAAGACCAAAGACCAATTTACAGACAACACAAAACTTTCAGTATTTTTGCACGTACAACTAAACAAACCACACATGAATGCATATATTTTTCCAGGACAAGGAGCACAATTCTCAGGAATGGGATTGGATTTATTTGAAGCCTCTGGACTCGCACAAGATTTATTTCATCAAGCCAATGATATTTTAGGATTTAAAATTACTGATATCATGTTTGAAGGAGCCGCCGAAGACTTAAAGCAAACCAAAGTCACACAGCCTGCTATTTTCTTACATTCTGTTATTTTAAGCAAAGTATTAGGAGATACGTTTCAGCCTGATATGGTGGCGGGACATTCGCTAGGAGAATTAAGCGCACTCGTGGCAAATGGTACTTTGAACTTTGAAGATGGATTACGATTGGTATCGCAACGTGCACTAGCAATGCAAAAAGCCTGTGAATTACAACCTTCAACTATGGCAGCTGTATTAGGTCTTGAAGATCATATCGTAGAAGAAGTCTGTGCTACCATCAACGGAATTGTGGTTGCTGCAAATTATAACTGTCCTGGACAATTGGTGATTTCTGGAGATATTCCGGCGATAGAAGCCGCTTGTGAAGCTTTAAAAGAAAAAGGAGCACGACGTGCTTTGGTACTTCCCGTAGGAGGTGCTTTTCACTCCCCACTCATGGAACCTGCTCGCGAAGAACTTGCGGCAGCCATAGAGAACACAACATTTAATACCCCTAACTGTCCGATCTATCAAAACGTATCGACGACAGCGATTACAGATCCAAAGGTGATTAAAGAAAATCTAATGGCACAGCTTACGGCTCCGGTAAAATGGACACAAAGCATGCAACAAATGATCGCCGATGGGGCTACTCACTTTATAGAGGTGGGACCTGGTAAAGTATTACAAGGCTTGATGGGTAAAATAGATCGCACGGTGACCACTAGTGGAGCGACGCTACCAGAATAAAAGGGATTAAACCTCAGCAAGCTCTGGACACTAAAAATCGACTCAAGGGTCAAGGTATTACATCATAAATCTCACTGAAAAGTGGGATGAGTTCAACTACCTATTTTGTATGCGTCTTTCAGACTTTACAAAACAGCGTTTAACAAAAAAAGCCCGGCAGTGCCGGGCTTTAAGTTCGTGTTGATCAACTACTAATTATCATCAGTAGTTGTTTCAACTTTTATTTTAGTGTTTTTAACAGCTTTTTCAGCATCATTGGCAGCATCTTTTATAGCATTTCCAGTGTTATCTACTGCATCTCCTACAGCATTAGCTGCATCTTCAATTGCGTTACCTGTTGCATCTGCAGCATTTTCAATAGCATCACCTGTTGCATCTGCAGCATTTTCAATAGCATTACCCGCTTCATTTGCAGCGTTTTCAATAGTATTCTCTGCATTTTCAGAATTTTCTTTTACTTTTCTACAAGAAGTAATGTTAAAAATCAATGCTATAGCAGCAATACTTAAAAAAAATCTTTTCATTTCGTTATATATTTTGACGATTAGTTAATAGGCAAAATTAACATATAAATCCTAATTAAATAATTAATTAGGACGAATGTTTTGTTTTTACCGATGAAATACCCAAATAACACCTTTAAAAACATATTTAGCTTCTAAGTTTTGCTTTATATACGTTTGCATATACCTTCTGGATCGCTACTTATATAGAAATGATGGAAATATCCCCAATAAATTACTAGGAAATATTCCAAAATTTCTTATATTTCCCAAATGGGAGCAAATGAATTACCTTCGGAAATACGTCGTTTTAAAGAAATCCGCGAAGATCATGACTTTACACAGTCTGAATTTGCAGCACAATTAGGGATTAAACATTCTACGGCAGATATAGAACGTGGTCGCACCAAACTTTCTGGACAGGTGGTCACCGAGTTATTACGCCTATTTCATGTGAATCCGTTGTGGTTATTTGGTTATAGCAATCAAAAACATTTGAACACTCATAGTGGAGATATAAGCCCCAAAGTGGTGATTGTAGATAAGGACGATCAGGAAAACATGGTGTTGGTCAATCAAAAGGCAGCTGCTGGGTATCCCAATAATATTCAAGATGTAGAGTGGTATCAAAAACTTCCTGCATTTGACCTCCCGTTACCACAATTTCGCAATGCTACCTATCGTGGTTTTCAAGTAGAAGGAGATAGTATGCTTCCTAATTTTAGACCTGATGACTGGGTGCTTGCTAAAGGCGTAGAGAGTCTTGACTATGCCAGTGACAACAAAGTATATGTGGTAGTCATGCAAGATGCGGTGGTGGTAAAAAAACTACAAAAATTACCTGATTCATCAAAAGTATTATTAGTCTCTCTTAATGAAGAATATGTTCCTTATGAGGTATTTGTAAGTGATATTCAAGAAATCTGGCAGGTCAATAGCAAACTTACTTTTAATATAGATATCGGCTCAGAACATACGTTGCTACGCGAATTACAAGCATCGATGCAAGAGTTAAAAAGTCAAATCAAAAACCTAAATACGTAAATACCGCATGGGGTTTCCTGAATTATTCAACTTTTTAGAACGTTTACAACTAAACAATACAAAAGAATGGATGGATCTCAACCGCAAAGAATATCAAGCGGTGCGTTCTTTTTTTATAGGTTGGTTAGATGAACTGAATGCAAAACTTGCTACGGTAGATCCTGAGTATTTTGACACGCCTGGAAAAAAAGCGATCAATCGGATTAATAATAATTTGATGTTTGCGCCTCATAAACCTATTTATAAAGATCATTTTGGTGCGGGTCTTGACCAATTAACTAAGCAAGGAGATTTTTACATTGAAATGGGATTGAAGCAATGCCTACTTGCAGGAGGATTTTGGCGTCCTGAAAAATCCATTTTACGTAGTATCCGAGATGCTATAGATTATAATGGAGACGAACTAATTGCCATTATTGAAAAACCTTCTTTCAAAAAAATGTTTGGAGGTCTCTATTACGATGATCCATTAAAAACCGCTCCTAAAGGCTTTTCAAAAGAGCATCCATATATTGACTTATTACGACGCAAAACATTTGCTGTGGAGATGACGCTTTCGCGAAAGCAAATACTAGATTCTCACTATCAGGAATATTGTATTGAAGTGTACTTAGAAATGCTTCCTTTTAGACGCTACTTACGAGAGGCAGTAACGGTACAATAACAAAGTATGCGAGACTATCATGATAATCTAAAATAGTACGAAAGAGACATTAAAAGGTCTCTTTGTTATTTTCTTTCGCGAAAGCGGTGTAAAAAAATATTTACTGTTATTGTAAATTAATAGATTAGTGGTATATTTGCACCCGCTTAAATCGAAAGATTGAGTTAATTTTAATCATTAATTAATCGCTATGTACGCAATTGTAGAGATAGCAGGGCAGCAATTTAAAGTTGCAAAAGACCAGAAAGTCTTTGTACACCGCCTAACAACCGAAGAAGGAAAAGAAGTGTCTTTTGACAATGTTCTTTTAATCGGTGACGGTGACAAAGTAACGATCGGCGCCCCGGCTATAGACGGAGCTCTAGTAGGAGCAAAAGTCATTAAGCACCTTAAAGGTGACAAAGTAATCGTTTTCAAGAAGAAAAGACGTAAGGGATACCGTGTTAAAAACGGACACCGCCAGTCTCTTACTGAAATCGTAATCGAAAGCATCACTGCTTCTGGAGCTAAGAAAGCTGCTCCTGCAAAAAAGGCTGAACCAAAGGCTGCCGCTCCTAAGAAAGAAGCTGCTCCTAAGGCAGAAGCTAAAAAAGAAGCACCAGCCAAGAAAGAAGCACCAGCCAAGAAATCGGCTATAAAAGGAGATGATCTTAAGAAAATCGAAGGTGTAGGTCCTAAGGCTGCAGAGGCTATGGTAAATGCTGGAATGGACACTTTTGCAAAAGTAGCAAAAGCTAAGCCAGAAGCTATCGAAGCTATTTTAGCTGAAGCAAGTTCTGGACTTGCATCACTAGTAGCTAATACTTGGCCAGAGCAAGCAAAATTAGCTGCAGCTGGTAAGTGGGATGAGCTTAAAGAATTACAAGACAAATTAAACGGGGGAAGAAAATAATCTTTCACCAAAGTATAATAAATCCTGATTTTATTCAGGATAAAAAACCGAAACAAGATGGCTCATAAAAAAGGAGTTGGTAGTTCTAAAAACGGTCGTGAATCACAATCAAAGCGCTTAGGTGTTAAGATTTTTGGTGGCCAAGCTGCAATTGCAGGGAACATCATCGTACGTCAAAGAGGATATACACATCACCCAGGTGAAAATGTATATGGTGGAAAAGATCACACACTTCACGCTTATGTGGATGGTGTTGTAAAATTCACTAAAAAGAAAGATAACAAATCCTATGTTTCAATCGTACCGTTTGAAGCATAAGTACTTTTTTTCCTTATAAACAAACAAAAACCCTTTTCAAATTGAAAAGGGTTTTTTTGTGTATTTCATTTAATAGTGTCGCTGATTTTATATTTCAAAATGCAGCAACTCCAGTTAGGCTTGCCTATCTCGACAGGCAGTCGTAAAAGCCTACTCTTGTAGTAGTTTATCGGTTCCTAAATACCCATCATCTTTATTGTAATACCACGCACGGTCTTTAGGCATTTTAATACCTTGCACTTCGACTTCATCTGTAAGTAGGATATATTCTCCTGTGGTTTCATCGGGACCTTTAAAAAACTGATACACTTCCATCGCGTACGTAGTTGGATCAAAATAAAATTGCCAAATATCAGATCCTACCGCTTCATCATAGGTTACTTTTAGCACTAGATATTCTTTTCCTTTAAAGTTTTTCTTCTGTACGATAGGATCGATATGTGTGCCTGAGTCTTTAAGTTTCATTGGGAGTCCGTAGAGGTACGTATAATAATTTTTAAACATAACTGTACGCTCACAGGTTTCGTCTGAAGTTGTAGTTTCAGTTGTAGTCGTATCTTCATTTGAAAAGCGACAGTTGGTGGCACGTATTTCGCGAAAGCTAATCTTCCCATCTTGGATAGTAGAAACATTAAAGTATTGCTCAGGCAGATTGATGGAAATGGTACTTTTACGTTCTTTCCCGCCGGGTGTTTCTAAGACAACCGTAAAGCCTCCAGCAAATGTTTGCCAATTTCCTTGTGGATCATGATACGCTATTGCTTTTTCTAGGACTTGGTTTGCCGTTACCGTTTGTCCTACTATTGTAAAAGAAATACATATTAATAAAAATGTAAAAATAGTTTTCATGTGTGATTGATTGTAGCTGAAATATACAATTAATCTTCCCATCCGCATAATGTCCGACCAAGCTCCTTAGCAGTTTCTAAAGAGATTTCTTTTATCTCTTTTTTACAACTACTGAGTCCTCTGCAATTTTCTTTATAGTGATATTTTTTGGCGGTAGTACTATTGCAGATGTAGACGTTTTCATTTATGAATTCATTTTTAAGATCATTGATCTTAGGGTATGAATCATCTGTACAAAACAGGAAAATAAAGCAAGTAAATATTAAAAAACTTTTCATATCGTCTATTCGTAAAAGGTTATTGTTTTAAGAAGTTCGTCTTCATATTGATAGATTTCATCTAAGGAAGAAAGCTTCTCTTTTCGCTCTCTTTTATTTTCATCAAATATTCCTAAATATTTTGTTTTTCCATTAAAATGAAGTCTACATAAAGGCTTTCTATTATTATCGTCTAATAATATCCCAAAATAAGATTGTGTGTCTCTATATATAATACGCTCGATAGGTAGTTGCCTTCTCAAAATGGCAACAATAATTCTATACCCTTCCAACTCCTCTTCTGTCGTCGTTATTTTAGGATCTCCCTCTTCTACTTCTACTACTTCGCCTTGTTGTTTTTCTGTTTCTTTATTAAGTGCAGCATTTAATCTATCATTAACTCTATCTCCTAACGTTTGATTAAAAGCTTTATTAACCAAAACTGTAAACTCATCCATTACTTTCTCAGTTAATCTTCCAGTGTATACTTGATTTGCAAATAATCGTACAAAGTCAAATGAGGGTTCTTTCAGCTCTTGTAAAATCAATTTCTTAATTTCCTTGGTGTACTTTAATGAACTTGCGTTGTCAACAATATGATTGACATCAAAATTTGATTTATGAAACTTAATAATTTCACTTACTGTACTATCTTTTAGATTTGTTATATTGAACTCTAAAAATGGTTTTTCATCCATTTTGTTTGTTTCTTCAAGATCCGTATAAAAACGATATTCTATCCCATTTGTTAGAAGTGCAAATCGGGTTTTTGTGGTGTGAAAGTATCTAAATAATTGAGAATTATGCGCATTAAGCTCTTCCCTCCAATTCTTACATTCAATGATTAAAATTGGTTTCTCGTCCTGAAAAATAGCGTAATCTACTTTCTCTCCTTTTTTTAATCCTAAATCTGCGGTAAATTCAGGAACAACTTCTAAGGGATTGAAAGTGTCATATCCTAGAATATTTATGAATGGTAGTACAAAAGCATGTTTTGTAGATTCCTCCGTTTCAATACGTTCTTTTAAGTCCTCAATTTTGTCGGCTAACGCTTTGAGTTGGTTTTGTAGTTCCATGATATTATGCTATTTCCTTTTGTTTAATTAAAATCAACTTTAATTTTATTCTAATATTGATCCATCTGTAAAAATGATTTTTTCAGGTGTCCAAACTATTTTAACATCGTCCATATCTTTATTTCGGAGACGAGTATCTTCATCTCTAAATTGATTATAATCTGAAGTATAGGATGCTTTTAAAATTTTAAACGCTTCAATCTTATCATCTACAGTTAAATTAATTGACTTAATTTCAACGTCAAATAAATCTCGAATAGAAACAGACCCTTTGAAAGCTCTTATGTCTTTTTTAGATTTATTTTCAAAAACAAAATCATACGTCAGATATTCTTGATAATCATATTTTTTAAACCCTTTATTATACATAGCCACTGTAAGAGATGCTCCTAATCTCTGTCTATTTGCCTCTTCTTCTGCTTTTATTTTTTCTGCTAATTCTTCTTGCTCTTTCTTATACAATTTTGCTTCGTCAATTATTTCAGCATACGTTTTTCCTTCTAAATCATCATTCGTTAGTTTTGATTTTAATATCCAACCAGCTAATATTTCAGCATCCTCCTCAGAAAGTTTATCGCTTTCCTTAATTTCTTTAGCATCAATTTCTAGTGTATCCTCATTATACTTCTTATCTAAAGGAGATGAGCAAGATTGAAATACTAGAAATAGTAATACGTAAATAATAGATTTTTTATTTGTTGATTTCATTTGTTATATTATTATGATGTATGACAATCTCTTGAGCAATAATAACATCCGTTCACTTGATCATAATGCTTTTTTGCTTCCTTAACAGCAGCCGTACAAGAATCAAATGTTCCCAAGTACTTTCTGTTTTCTTCTTTAGGTAACCAGCTGCATCCAGATGTATGGACTTCGTGATCTCCATTGTTTTGTGCATTTTTGTTTACATAATATCTAGCCATAATTTTATTACTTATTAGTTTTTATTACTCCAAACTTAAAAACATTAGTAATCAAACCTTTGTGGTTTTCCACAAGGCTTCTTATTAATCCAACGTGAGTTCGACGTAAAAAATTAGTAAGTCTTTTAGTGTAATTACGTTAAAATTTAATGTAATCAACTTACAATCAACTTTTTGTTAATTTTATTTGCTCGTCCAAAGAAAACCGAACCAAAAGAAAAGACGCTTTTTATGCGTGTGATTTCTATTTCAGTTATAGGAACTTATGAATCTTCGATTTCTTAGGTATTTTTT
>ERZ651776.1154-NODE-1154-length-32920-cov-8.466279_pt1 | contig 32920 bp, 36 predicted proteins | sample MGYA00514761_ERZ651776 | MGnify/ENA metagenome assembly ERZ651776
AAATGTTTATTTGTAACATACATAGACAATATTTAAGAAATTAGGAATGGCAAAAGGTTTTTTTCGCGAAGTTTTACTTTATATTTCTAAATTTCCGTCATTCTCGTGAATTTTATAAGTACTTCCTTTTTTATATTTTTTTTCTGGATCAGATTCAACTCTGAATTCTTTATCACCTATATTGACCAATACAGCATTTCCATCTAGTTTTTTAATGAACACCCCATCGGAGTCTACATAGGACGTCATAGCACTCGTATCTGTCGTAAGACGAGATCGAATGACAGTTGGTATAGCTATGAAGTAAAAGAAGGCTAGTCCAATAGATATAAATGCTAACAAAATATTATTTACAGTAACTATATAATCACTGAACATAACGATGGATGAAGTAACTAGAATTACGAAAGCTACAATACCTAAACTCGAAAAGTAGCCTCTCGAAAGTATTTTCAGATATATCAAATAAGCTACTAAAAATATTCCAATCCCTAAATAGTTAATACCAAATTCTTGAAAGGGTAGTGATGATACAACAACTAGCAACCCACCAATAAAAGCCATGATTCCTGGTCCAATCGCAAATAACTCAAGACCAATAAGAGCGAAACCTAGTACAAAGAACATATAAGTAAAAATTGGCTCCGAAATGGATATATAGAATCTCTCTATAAGTGAAGGTTTTAAGAAATTTATTGCTTCGAAAGTATCGTCTTTAATTGTAAGCTGTACATCATTTGAAAAACTTTCTGATTCATTAATATTTTCTAAGAATGCACTTAATGAACCGACAACCAGATGACCACCAAAAATACCTTCGTCCTTGGTTATGGTAATTTTTTGTTTTGACAGATCACAAGTGTGTACAGAGCAGTATTTGTCCTTTAATTGTTTTGTAAATTCGACATTTATAATTTCAGTTCCTGGAACATATCCGACTATATCAAAACCAGTTGTAATGGTGAAATCTATTTCAATAGAATAAGGGCCCACCCACATAGCTTTAACAAAATCCTTATCTTTTAAAAGCTTTGAAAAATCATCTACAGCTTCTTCACTATATTTTGTGGAACTATATTGAACAACTAGTAAGTCACTTTGTTTGTATTGAGTATCATCAATATGTCTTTCAATTGAGCGAACATGAGCTGAAGAAAATACTCCATCTATTTCAAAGATGTTTAATTGAGTTACGCTTATTGCAAGTAGTGCAACTGTAGATATTATATTAATCATTCTTATTCCATTTTAAAATTACAGGGTACTATTCTTCTAAAACTGTGAAGATTTTAATAATAACTGATAATGATTGGGTTAAAGAATCCGTTGAAAAATATATTGATTTTGAAAGCTCAATTACTTCTACAACAGAGTTCCATGAGGTAGATGAATATTATGAATATATTTTCGTTGATATGCAGGTTAAAAACAATGGTGGCCCCTCAATAATACGTGAATTAAAGAGAAATAAATTTTGTAAAAATTCAAGTATCATTTTACTTGCTGACAGAGAAGCAGATGAATTTCAGGCAAAAAGGGTCAATGCTGATTTCTTCATAGTAAAACCTATAGAAAGTAATTCGATTACAAAAGTATTTAAGAAGTAATTAAGCTTTCTAACCTGTCAAAAAACTCATTCTCTATTACGCTGAACTCCTCTTCTGGTAGATTGTATATAAAAAATCTGTTTAATAAGGTAGCAAAATCAAGTGAAATTTGTTGAGCTATTTCCTTATCATTAATTTTCATTTCCTCTAAAAGAGAGGTAATTACTTGATTTTTAAAAAGCTTATACCTTGCTCTATAGTTCACAATAAAAAATTGGGAGTATACGTTTTAGCAAAGAACTTTATTCTCTTTCATCAGTTGAAGATATGACTTAAAAAGATATGTGATTTTATCTTTAGGCTCAGAAGGAGAATTTTTTGTAAATTCATATAAAAATTGGTTTCTTAGGTAAACAATAAGGTCATAATAAAATTGTTCAGGACTGCTATTGAAATGGTTGTAAATGCTGGTTTTTGACATATCAGTATATTTACCTAAAGAGTTGAGAGTTAGACTTGATATAGGTTTTTCGCTTAGGAGTTTTACACCTGCATCAAGTAATTCTATATGAACCTTGTCAAACTTTTGCTAGGCTCGAACTTCCCTTTTGTCTATTTTTTTCATTTTTTTTGGATATGCTCTGATGATACTTTGAAATATTTTAAACACAAAATTTTAAGAGGAAATATAAAATAATGCTTCTTTTTAATCAAAGTTCCTTTAAAATCAATATTACAAATTGAGTATTAACTTTGACATCATTTTATATATAGTTTTTTTCTTGAGCTTAATACTTTCGGGTATGCTTTCTGGATCGGAAACAGCAATAACTTCAATTCCTATTCAAAAAGTTCATCAATTAGAAGACTCCAGAAAAAATAATAGAATAAAAAAAGCTAAAGACAATATTGAAAAAACTATTGGTGGTATTTTAGTTGGGAACAACTTTGTTAATATATTAATGGCTTCTGTAGCAACATTAATTTTTGTAAGACGTTTTGGAGAAAGTGCTGGTAGTGCAATTGCAACAGTGTTTACTACAATAATAGTTTTAATTTTTGGTGACATAACACCAAAAACATTAGCAACAAAACTTCCTATTGCGTTCCTATCAAAAACAACTTTTTTGGTTGAGCTCCTTTCAAAAGTTTTTGCACCCTTTACAAATAGTATTACAAATATAATTATGAAATTTGTTAAAAATACTGATGAAGACGATGCCGAAGTGACTGAAGCTGATATCCAAGCATTGACAGCATTGGGTGAAATTGAGGGACAAATATTGCCTGCAGAAAGAGAAATTATTGACTCATTACTTGATTTTTCAGATAGGCCGATAAAGGAAATAATGACACCAAGAGTAGATGTCTTATTTTTATCACTTCCTGTAAGCCTTGAAGATGTTAAAAAAGTTGTAAATGATAAAAGAATTTCTCGGGTTCCTGTATCTAAAACAGAATCTCTAGATGACACCTTTGGGGTAGTGTATGTAAAAGATTTAATAAATTTGAACGACCCGACTGAAAGTGTAGAGATTGAAAGCTTAATTAAAGATGCAATCTATCTTCCCGAGTACACCACTGTCCTTTCTGCTTTAAATATACTGCGAGAAAATAAATCAAGCTTTGCTTGTGTCATTGATGAAAATGGTGGTATTGAAGGTGTTGTTACGATTAAAGATGTCCTTTCAGAGTTCGTGGGTGACTTGCCAGATGAACATGATCAAAGGTTCTCTGGTATAAGAAGGCTGGGTCCTGGTCAGTGGCGTATAGATGGAAAAACTGACATTGACGATTTTGAAGAATTCTTTGGGCTGGAGGAAAGTGGTAAAGATGTAGCTACAGTTGGGGGACTTTATCTCAGTCACAGCGAACAGCTGCCATCCGAGGGTGAAAAAATAACAATCAATGGTTTAGAAATAACAGTCGTTGAACTAGACAGCAGAAGAATTGAATCTGTAGTGGTTAAAAAAATAGCTAAGAAATAATTTTTAACATTCCACTAAAGTAAAAGTATGCAAGTCTTATACGCCTTAATTCCACTCTTGGGAGGTTGGTTAGTGTACGGCCTTATTGCATCTTTATTCTTAAAAAGAGCTAGTAGTAGAGATTACCTACTCCTCATAGCACCGCCAACGCGTTGTATGGATTCTTTCATATTACAATCCCCCTAACGATCGTTTTTGTTGATTTTCAACTTTCCCAGTATATGATGAAAAAAGTGAGTTTTAATTTGACTTTTTTTAATCTAAAATTAACTATGTAACGCTTTTTTGGTAAATTTGGTCCTAAAATACATTAATAATCTATATCTCTAATATAATAAAAGCTTTAAACAAAGGATTTTATGGACGTTCAGTCAACTATGTTACCTTTAGGCACAAAAATGCCTCAATTTGAATTATATGGCATTGATGAAAAAACATATAGAAATGATGATTTTTCTGACAAAGCAGGAACTCTTGTTATGTTTATCTGTAATCATTGTCCTTTTGTAAAGCATATAAACGATGAATTAGTTTTGTTTACGAATGAAATAATAGAAAAAAATATTGGTGTTATTGGTATAAATTCAAATGATAGCTCTCAAGAAAAGTATGCAGAGGACAGTTTTGAAAAAATGAAAGAATATGCATCAAATCTTGGTTATCGGTTTCCTTATGTTGTTGACAAAGATCAAACAGTTGCGAAAGAGTTTACTGCTCAATGTACTCCTGACTTTTTTCTTTTTGATAGTACCCAATCTCTTGTTTACCGAGGCCAATTAGACGGATCTCGACCAGGAAATAATCAGCAAGTTACAGGTGAAAGCCTACGGAGTGCCGTTAATGCAATGCTCTCTAATGAAGAACCTTTGGAAAAACAACTACCAAGTATGGGTTGTAATATTAAGTGGAAGATAGACGAAGAACCAGATTATTTTTTAAAACTTAAAAATTAACCAATATCTTGTATCTGAATAAATAAACGCCTTGGTCTTGAGCAATCAAGCTCAACAAAAAAAAGTCTCTGCCATCTTCCTATAATCATTTCAGAATCAACAATTGGTAATGTAATCGCAGTTGAGCCAATTATTGAACCTCTTACATGAGATCTACCATTTACATTCTCATCTTCCTGCATATTCTCAGTTCTTAAATCCCAATCATCATGCTCGTAATAAGAATCCGAAGGAACGAGCTCTTCTAATTTTCGCTTAAAGTCATTAATATATCCTGTTTCAGATTCGTTAATAATTAATGCTGTTGTTGTGTGCGGAGTAAAAATTGTGACTGACCCATGTTTTACAGAAGAGTCTTTTACCAAGGACTCTATTTTGTCTGTAAAATCACAAAATTGATTTATTTCATTTGTGTCAAAATGGAAGGCGTGGGTAGAAGAAGCGTTTTTTTCAGACTTATATAAATCAACTAGCTTTGACCTAACTTGACTTGTGCCGTTTCTTTTAGTAGGTTTTTTCATTTTATTCCTTAAAGGGTATTTTAATGCTTAAACAATTTAAGCAATATTTTTTATATCATTTTGTTTTAACCAGTACTTAAATAAATTATTTTCTTCTATTTCAAGGTTATTAATTTCAATAGCTTCACCTTTTTTAATAAACTTTTGAGCTATATTGTTTTCAGCAATACCCAAGGGTGCCATTCCTAATGAATTTTTAGACTTAAGAGCCTTTCCATAAATAAATTCACCGCCGATTGATCCTAAGTTTGTGCCAGGATGAATATCATTTTTAGCAAAAGCTACAACCTCTACATTCCACTTAGTTGCACTAAGTCTTGTTTCTCTATTTACTTCTAAATTCATTATTGTTCTTGGTATTTCTAGACTTGTTAGGTGGTACGGTCTAGCGATAGTCCAATAAGGACCTTTGCCCATTTTTAGATACTCCATTTCATAATTGACATATTCGTCTTCGGAATACACAACTGCAAAGACTCCTGGAGCTACCCCAAAGGCAAAATCTACTACTCTGGTATTATTCAATATTCCACCTTGAGCTTTTGGTTTATAGATTTTATTTAAGGTTTCATAAGTTGCATTTGGGCCGTGCATGCCATCAATATCAATATTGAAATCTAAAAAATTAGCAAGTGCAGCCATCTCTATCATGGTTTTGCTTCCGTCTACAAAACTCGTCAACATAAACGGATTCATTTTTTTTGATTTTGCTTCCTTCTCAAGTTGTTGAGGTGTTGCAAAACAATCAAATGGATTGTTTTTTCCTTTACCAATTGCTACTACATCTAGAGATAGCTCATTTGCAAAGTCGAAAAGCTCAATAGCTGCAACTGGTTCATCTCCATCCCCTACAGTAACGATACAGTTATTTTTTTCGGCTTCATCTCTTAAAGCTAAGCCAATAGTTGCTTCTGTTTCAACATTAAGAAGTATTAAATGTATACCCCTATTTAAAACTTTTTTGGCAACATCTGCTCCTGAGGAAGGAGTTCCAGTAGCTTCTATAACTATATCTAGCTCAATATTGTCGATAGAGTCTATTGTTTTAGATAATATTATTTTATTATTTTTATCAATATATTTTTTATTAGCTTTTTCTAATTTTTCTTGGCTTCTATCAATTATGAGACTTAATTCTATACCTTTTGTTTTACTTAATTGAGTAACAATACCTTGACCCATTTGACCAGCACCAACTAAACCTACTTTTAATACTTCCCCTCTTTCAGAGATACTTTTTTCAAACCGAGATAATAAGCTCATACTTTAAATACCTATTATTTCTTTTATTTCGTCTATATCTTTTTTATAAGTGATTTTTTTATTTACTAGTTCCCCTTCTATTACTTGCGGAGTTATATTTGTATATTTAGAAACACACTCTGTGGTATCAAGTGAATGAAAATTTTCTATAGCGGCTTTCTCGTAAGACTCTATCAAACATTTAAAGTCAAAGACTTGTGGAGTTTGTATTTCTACAATTTCTTTTTCTGTAAGTATGTTGTTTTTGTCTACCAGTATTCCTGAATGTAAATATGGAGATGCTGAACCAAATTCAATAGCATGAAGTATTAATTTTTCTAATAACTCAGTAGATAAAAATGCTCTCGCTGCATCATGAATAACAACCAAATCATTATCGCTGACAGATTTTTGTTTTAAGTGATTTAGTGCAATAAACTCGCTCTCATTTCTAGATTTACCCCCTTTGATAAAAGTAATTTTTTCTGAGTGTTGATTACTAAAAATAGATTCGATTTTACTTATGTTTTGAGGGTTTGCAGTAATGGTAATGGAGTCAATAAGTAAGGAGTTTAAAAATGTATCAATCGGATATTTTATTAGAGGGAATTCATTGATTATTGAAAATAACTTGTCTTCTTTAAATCTTGTACTTTTTCCAGCAGCAAGTATTACGGCGTGAACTTTCAATATGTTCTTATTCTATGAGCTTTCTGACATTTTGAGAATTTTTTTGAACAAGAATTTCGTTTTTATCTAATTTGCGTCCACTATCAATGAATTTAAGAATTGAATCTAATATTAGGGGAGCCTGTGATGGTGCCAAGCTAAATATCCTTAATCCTAAACTATATAATATTTTTGCTCCTTCAATGTCAGAAGCCATATCACCACAAACTGATACTTCAATATTATGCAATTTTCCAACTTCAATAACTTTATTAATTAAATATAAGACTGATGGATGCAAGGAATCCTGATAATCTGCCAATGAAGACAAGCCTCTATCAGCTGCCAAAGTGTATTGAACTAAATCATTTGTGCCTATTGAAAAAAAGTCTACATGGCCAATAAAAGATTCTGCGCCAATGGCTGCGGCTGGTGTCTCAATCATAACTCCAAGTTTGGGGACTTCTACACCTAAGTTTTGAGCTTCGTTAACTACAATATCCTTTGCCTTTAAAAAGTCTTCAAGAAGAGCAACCATAGGAAACATTATTTTTACTTTTGGTAACAATTTTGAGGATAAGATTGAAACAATCTGTTCTCTGAATATTTTTTCATCCACAAGAGAAAGTCTTATACCTCTGACCCCAAGAAATGGATTTTCCTCCTCTGGTAGGTTCAAATATGGAACTTGTTTGTCTCCCCCAATATCTAAAGTTCTAAAGACTACTGCTCCAGAAAACTTTGAATCTATTTTATTATTGATTCCAATTTGTTCTTCAAGAGTTGGGGGGCGGTCTGAATTAATATATATAAATTCTGATCGAAATAGCCATACAGAATTTATGATTTTATCATTAAAGATTTCTAATTCTTCCTCAGATCCAATATTGGCTCTAAATTCAATTCCTAATTTGATAATATTATCTTGTGTGTAGTTACTAGCCACATCAAGATTCAAGAGTTGATAATTTCGAACTTGATCCAATATCTAATTTGTGGGTTCAATATATACATTACCCGAGGACCCATCAATTACAATCATCGAATCATTGTGTCCTTCAAAGTTTTCTAATTTTAAGCCTATGACACAAGGTATCCCAAGATTTTTGGCGATTATCACGGTGTGTGAAGTTGGCCCTGCTTTCTCAACTATAAAACCCTTAACATTTTTAAGATTTAGAGATGATGTGTCAGTTGGTGTTAAATCTTTTGCGATGATGATTACTTCTTCATCTTTAACTTTGTCTTGATGAGCTTCTTGCATGGTCAAAATAAGTTCTTTTCCAACTGAGAGAATGTCTTCAGATCTTTGTTTAAAGTATTCATTCTCAAGTAAGTTCATCTGTTCGGCTGCGTTTAAGAAAATAGAATGTATAGTTTTAATGTCTTTTGTCTCTAAATCTTCAATTTCAGTAAGAATCTCTGGGTCATTAAGAATCAATTTATAACCTAAAATTATTTCAGCTTCTAATTCCCTGTTGCTAGACTTCAACTCACTAATTAGTGATTCATACTTGTTAGTTAGTATCTCTAGACCTCTCATAATATTTAGCTTTGCTGTGTTGTTAAAATTTATCTCATTATTCAATAAAAAAGCTTTGGAAGAGCTCCATCCAGGTGAAGCATTTGTACCTTTGAAAGTTTTCATGTTATAAACATAGTAAGAATTTTTAAGATTGCAATCGTTCTTAGTCTGTAATGAAAGTATCTTTGTATTAATGAGAAGAAATACTTTAATATTGAAAAATAATTTACTTCACTTAGCTAATGGTGAAGAAGTTTCAGAAATTTCTGTTAATTTATTATCTGAAATTGATTATGTATATTTATGCATTGCAAGAAGTTTTGATGAAATTGAAAAAATAAATTTTGATCAGCTCGAACAAAATATTGGTGAATCTGATTGTGTTGTTTCATCAGTTCCGTCTTCAGATTCAATTAAAAAAATTGAAGGTAACTTAATAGTTGAGAATTTAGACAGAAAAGTATACAAAAAAATTACGTACCCGATTTACATTAAGAAAGATTCTCTTTTGTCATACTTGAAATCCTCAGAATATAGTTGGAATTTAAAAGATGCATTGAAAGAGCTGGATTTTGTTATCGACTCAAATTGAATTTTGCATCGTATACTAGTTGCAATATACCAATTCCAATAACAAGAGTGAAGCCAACTAACTGACGGAAATTTATAGATTCTTGTAATAGGTATACCCCTAGAGCAACTCCAGTTAAAGGTTCTAAATAACTTATAGTGCTTACTGAAATTGGCTTAATTATTTTTACTACATACCAATAAGTCGATAAACCCACACCCGTCAAGAAAAATCCTAAGAACATTCCGACAAAGGGGTTGGAAAGTAGCCAAGGGATTCCATCAAGAGTAAAGTAAAATAATATTACAGAAGCAAATATTAACTGAGTAAATGCCACATTAAGCCCTCCTAGTGAGTTGGAATATTTTTCCCCTATAGAAATTATCAAAGCAAGGCTTATCGAACTTATAATTCCATAGATTACACCTTCTATAGAATTTATAGAATCAATTTCCAATAATAAGAAGACTCCAAAAAAACCTAATACGATTAACAACACTTGGAAAATGGTCAACTGAGTGCCTTTAATGTATTCAAAAAGAAGTAGAAAAATGGGATATGAAAAAATTAAGCCTATTCCTACTGCTATTGAGTTAAGCTCAATTGATTCGAACATGGTGACCCAATGTATTGCTAGAAGAGGTCCTAGAATTGTTCCAGGAAGTATTAAATCTCTAAATTTAAAACCTTTTCTAATGATGAAAGTACTCAGAAAAATGCTTCCTAAAAGAGTTCTTATGCCGACAAGAGAAAGTGAAGTTATCTCTGATGTTCGAATTATTAATGGAATTGTTCCCCAAGAAATAGCTAGTACAATAATTCCAAAATAAGCTTTTATTCGAGAGTTCATTTACTCAAATTGTTTTGAGTAATTCGTAAATTGAGTATATTCCTTACTGAAATAGAGGTCTACTTTTCCTGTAGACCCTGATCGGTTTTTAACAATATTTATTTCTGCTACACCAGGTTTTTCACTTGCGGGGTTGTAATAATCATCTCTATAAATCATCATGACAATGTCAGCATCTTGTTCAATTGCACCAGATTCTCTTAAGTCACCTAGTCTTGGTCTTTTATCTTCCCGAGCTTCAGCTGCTCTGTTTAGCTGAGAAAGAGCAATTATTGGAACTTTTAACTCTCTAGCTAGGTTTTTCAAGTTTCTGCTGATTTCTGCAATTTCTTGTTGTCTATTGTCTCCAGAGTTACCTTGCATTAGCTGAATGTAGTCAACTACGATTAAATCTAAGCCTTTAGAAGCTTTTAGTCTTCTAGACTTTGCGCGGATATCTGTGACCGTTATTACTGAGGCATCATCAAAATAAAGAGGCATTGTGTTAACAGTCGATGCGGCTTCAACAACTCTTGACCACTTTTCTGGTCCTAACTGACCTTTTCTGGCATCACCTGAAGCAACTTTAGCTTCTGAAAATAAAACTCTTTGAACTAATTCTTCTTTAGTCATCTCTAGAGAGAAAAATGCGATTGTCTTTTTTTCCTTTGCAACGTTTGTTGCAATATTAAGAGCTAATGATGATTTACCCATACTTGGACGAGCTGCAATAATCACTAAGTTTCCATCTTGCAAACCAGCTAATGTATTGTCTAAGTCAATAAAATGGGTTGGAAGACCAGAAAGTCCTGTTCCTTGATTTTCTATTTCTTCAATCTGCTCAATTGCTTCATTTAGAAAATCTGATACACCAATCAGACCATCCCCAATTGCATCGTCTGATGCATTGAATATAGACTGTTCTGCTTCATCCATTACAGAGGATATTTCTTTGTCTAAAGCATATGCTAGAAGTTCAATTCTTCCACTGGCTTTCAAAAGTTTTCTTCTGTTGGAATGTTCTAAAACAATTTCTATATATCTTTCAAAGTTGGCTGAACTGGGTACATTCTCAACCAGCCGAGCTATGTAGGAGGCATTTAAGCTCGTTGTTTTTTTATTCTTAAATACAACTTCAGAAACAGTAACACTATCTATAGGTTTTCCAGAGTCGAATAACTCTTTCATGGCATCAAATATTTTTTCGTTATTCGGACTGTAAAAATCACCTGGTTTTACTGCCTCCATTAACCTGTTTGAGGCATCCCTTGATAAAAGTGCGCTGCCTAAAAGAGCTTCTTCGGCTTCAATACTATTTGGTGGAGCTTTTTGTACTCCTAGGGAATCTCTGGATGAAACTGCTTCTGGGCCAGCCATTATTTTGTTTCAGGAACTATTTCTAAAGTTACGTCAAAACTAACGTCAGCACTTAATCTGATATTTACTGTATGTAAACCAATTTCTTTAACCTGGTTTTCTACAACAACTTGGTCTTCTTCTAATTTAAATGTTGAAAATTTTTCAATTGATTCAATTATCTGTGCATTTGTTACAGCTGCATACAGAGTTCCTTCATCCGTCGAATTTTGAGCTATAACTAAGTGCGCATCTGCTAAAGCTTGTTGAATAGAGTCTGCAAGTTCGCTGCTTTCTTCGAGCACTGCTTGTCTCTTTTCTTGCATTCTTTCAGCAATCGTTACATTTTTTGCAGTAGCTACCATTGCCAGATTTTTTGGTATTAAATAATTACGTGCATAACCTTTTGCAACGTCAACGATATCTCCTTTTCGGCCCAGTTTTGATATATCTTCGTTGAGTATTAACTTCATCGTCGGTTATAGGATTGTTTGTAAGTACTTGTTGTAACATAAGGAAGAAGAGCAAGCTCTCTGGCAACCTTTACAAGTCGTGCAACTTTTGCCTGTTCTTGTTTTGTAATCCCAGTGATTAAGCTTGAACGAATTTTTCCTCTATCTGATATAAATTTTTCTAGAAGCTTCACATCTTTATACGTTGCTCTTGAAATTTGTTCTTTAGTTACTCTCCTTTGTTTAGGTGCTTCATATTTTGAAGCCTTAAACTTTGGAGCTCTTTTTTGACCTTGTGCTTGTCCCATTTACATACCTCCTAAAATGGTGCTTCGTTTTCTTCGAAATTATCTCTTGCTTTAGGCATATCTGAAGATCCTGAAGAACTTGAATCTACATTTGCTGTTGCCCATTTTAAAGCTGGTCCAATTTCATCAATTACAATTGATACTTTTGATCTGTTTCCACCTTGCTGATCTTCCCAGGTTGAATAATTAAGCTTCCCAACTATTATTACTCTCATACCCTTTGTTAAAGATGTACTAACATTTTCAGCCTGTTGACCAAAAACTACACCACTGAAATATTGAGGATCATCGTCAACATTTACCCATTCACCATCAGTGAATCTTCTTTTTTTAGGGCCAGCAAAATTTATATCAAGAACTGACATTCCTGAGTTAGTTGTTCTTAACTCTGGGTCCATTGTTATGGTTCCTACTATTGTTACTGTATTATCTACCATGTTTCTACCTCTAGCTTTCCATCTTTAAGACTTTGTGTCTAATCACATCATCAGAAATTTTTAGCACTCTATCTAGTTCACTCGGTACAGTTGGTGGCGCTTCGAAGGTTGTAATGGTATATATTCCTTCGTTAAATGTTTCAATTTGGTATGCAAGTTTTCTTTTTTGCCATACGCTTTGCTCTGAAATACTTCCACCATTGTTGGTTATTATTTCAGTAATATTTTTGTGAATTTCTTCAACAAGACTGTCGTCTGCTGTGGGTCTCACAATTGAGACCAAGTCATATTTAGTCATTTTTTCTCCTATGGACACTTGTACGTGGCTTCTTTTGAAGCAGGTACTTTATAATTTAATACTAGAAATAGCTTATGACAGAATTTTTTTAATTTCTTTTTTCCACTCTTCTAAGGAATCTTGTAAATCTGCCCCCATTGCATAAGAATGATCTTCTGTAGGAAATTCTTTATTTTGAACTTCTAATTTGTATGTTTTCAGTGCTTTTACTGTGTCTTCGTATTGTTCAGAAAATCTTTTTACAAATTTAGCATCAATATATTCTTTTGATTTCATGCCCAATATGTCATGCAATACAAGAACTTGTCCGTCAGTGGATTTTCCAGCTCCAATCCCAATAGTTGGAATATCTAATGCCTCAGAAATAGATTCAGCAACAATTGAAGGAACCCCTTCAAGAACCATTGAGAAGCATCCAATTTCTTGCAGCAATAATGCATCTTCAAATAATTTTTTTGCTAGCTCTAGAGTTTTACCTTGGATTTTGTAACCACCCATCATGTTTATAGATTGCGGGGTTAACCCGAGGTGACCCATTACAGGAATTTCTGCATTTATTAAGGATTCAATAGTAGATTTTCTTTTTGACCCTCCCTCAACTTTAACTGCATCTGCTTTACCTGTTTGAATAAATTTTGCTGCATTCTTTAAAGTGTCTGGAATATCTATGTGATAAGACATATACGGCATGTCAGCTACTACAAGAGAGTTGGGTTTTGCATTACTGACAGCTTTTACATGGTGTAGCATTTCATCAACGGTTACCGATAGCGTATCATCATGACCTAAAACAACCTGGGCAAGACTGTCTCCAACTAAGATAATGTCAATACCTGCATCTGAAGCTGCTCTGGCTGATGGATAATCATAGGCCGTAACCATTGAAATTATCTCTTTATTTTTTAAGTTAACAATATATGGTACTGTTTTATTCATTATTTCCTCTCTCCGCTTTAAAAGTCGAAGGATTAATCTAATTTTATTATTTTTTCATTATTAAACAAGTTTTATTTACTGTCTTTAAATTATTATTTTTTGTAATTTATGATTCCACAAATTATCCAATAACATTCTTTATATGAAGGTTTTAAAAAGCATACTTTTATTAACATTGATATCATGTACAGCGACATTAAATACTGCTGAGGAAGAGATAATTATGACAACCGAGAAAGAAGAAGTAACCAATTCAGGTAACCAGAAGGCCTATTTTGCTGGAGGATGTTTCTGGTGTATGGAACCACCTTTTGAGGCATTAGATGGTGTGATGGGGGCAACATCTGGTTATATGGGCGGCACAGTTGAAAATCCAACATATGAAGATGTTGTGACTGGAGAAACGGGGCATGCTGAAGTTGTTGAAATATTATACGATCCAAATATTGTATCTTACGAAGAGTTATTGGAAGTTTTTTGGAGAAATATAGATCCTACAGCATTAAATTATCAGTTTGCTGACGTTGGTTCTCAGTACAGAACTGAAATATTTACTGTCGGCGAAATGCAAATGCAGCTAGCAGAAGCCTCAAAAAAAGAATTGGGTGATTCTGGTAAGTTTGATAAACCAATCGTAACTGCTATTTCAGCGGCGCCTACTTTTTATATTGCTGAAGAATATCATCAAGATTTCTACAAAAAACAGGCTATGCGATATGAAATGTATGCAAAAGCTAGTGGAAGAAAAGGATACATTGAAGAAACCTGGGGCAACGACTAATCACGTATAGTTTTATATAAAGTTTCTTTCCATTCGCTGCTATCAATCTCCCAAATAACGTTTATATTCTTTTTAGTATGACTCCAATACTCATCTATGTGAGGCTCACTTTCTCCAACATGTAGCTGATCAACTATGGTCATACCTCTGGCTGGGCCATCAATAACTACCTGGACATTATGGCGAGAGGCTTTTTTTGTTACGTCTGGGTTAAGCGCAACTGCCATAGCTACCGGGTCAGGGAGGCCAAGTCCAGGATCGCCTAACCAATTTTGACTAGAGTCGAGAGCGTGCTTGTTGCAATCAATTGTAAAATTGGCTTTTTCTGTCTTGAAACTATAAGCTAGTTCCATCTCTTCTTCTGTAAGGTTTGCCTCACCTCTGCATAGCTCCCAGCCAACCATTGCGATATCATGATGTTTAGATTTAAAAACTATATCTGCCGCTTCAGGGTCACACCAAATGTTATATTCGGCAGCTGGAGTTACGTTGCCTACTGTATTAGATGCACCACCCATGATTACAATATTTTTAAGCTTTAAAAAGGATTCTGGATATTTTTTAATAAAGTTGGCAATGTTTGTCAATGGACCAAGAGTAACTAATGTTATTTCATCTGGGTTTTCAATAATGTGATTATTTAAGACCTCTATAAAATCTTCATTAGTTTCCTGTAGCTTTGGTGGAGGATAGTTCATATTACCCATACCATCTGGGCCATGAAACCAGTCTGCATGTTCTCTTTTCTTCACTAGAGGTTTATCTGCACCAACATACACTGGAACATTTTTTTGACAAAGTTCGACAGTATACCTTGCGTTGATGCTTCCCTGCTCAACTGACATATTTCCTGAAACAATACTAATTCCTAAAACTTCTACATCGTCCCACTCAAGAGCCATTAATAATGCGACGGCATCGTCGGAAGCCGTGTCTGTATCTATAAAATATTTATTTTTCATGCGTTATAAAAGGATATCAAAAGATGCTAAAAGTTTCTTTTCAATTAATAAGTTGTTTAAAGTGTCTTAATTCTTAACTATTCGCTTTCTTTAAATTCAACCAATTTGCAAATATAATTAAAGCTGCACCCAAATAGATATAAATATCTCCTTGTTCTGAATAAAAGAATACTCCTATTAAAACTACGATTGGTAATCTCAATAAATCGATAGGGGCGACTACTGTTGGTGGGGCAAGAGACAGTGCTGTTGTTATGCAGTAGTGAGCACCTAATCCAGCAAAACCAATTACGACTATCCATACAATGTTTTCATTGGTTGGTAAATCTAACTTGCCGTCAAGAAGAGATGTCATTAGACCAAAAATCAACTGGATTGTAGTTAGAAAAAACAAAATAGTTAATGTAGATTCTGTTCTAGTAAGTTTTCTTGTGTAAATATTTGTAAGAGCAAAAGCCACTGCAGAAACTGCTGCAGCTATTATTCCTAAATTGATACTTTCTACATCTGGTCTCACAGTAATCAAGACTCCTATAAAACCAATTAATACTGATAATATTTTGTACTTATTTAAACGTTCATCAAGCATTAAAAATGAAAAAAGAACTATCCATATTGGCATTGTAAATTCTAGGGAGGTTACTTCCGCAAGAGTTATTGATGCTAATGAGTAAAGCCATAGGTTTTGACCTGTAAAGTGAGCGATGTTTCTTTTTAAATGTGTTTTAATCTCTTTTAAATTTATTTCACGAAGTAAATCTTTTTTAATCAAGAAAAACAAAATTATAGATACACCTATCACACTTCTAAAAAATAAGATTTCAAATGTATCTATTTGTAGCGAAATCTCTTTTCCCGCAACAGCCATAGAGGTTAGGCAAAAAACACCTCCAACCATCCACAAGGATCCCTTTATTGTTTGATTCATTATTTATAGACTTCCACAATATTTTCTTAATACTCCCTTGGGGTAACTGTCACTTACAACAAAATCTGGATCTGGCGTTAGTGTATTTTGAGACTTTGAAGATAATAGATCTCTATATTCATCTGAAGTTCTCCAAAACTTTATGCTGTATTCCTGGTTTTCTTCCCACCATTGAACTTCATCTTGAATATTCCAATCATTATTTATTGAAACTAAGTGTTCTTCAAGTGCTGTATTAGCATTTCGAGAATCTACAAAATTATTATAAAAACCATCGATAACATTTTGTAATTCCTGATTGTTTATTTCATAATTTGACATAATGTTTTCGAGTCCATCAATACCAATTTTATTAATTCTTAAAGCTTCGTTTATATAATCTAATTTGGTTGCATCTATGTATGAATAACTTTTATAAATTTCACTTTTATAAGCTTCAACTTGAATCTCATCAAAAACTCTTTCAATCTCATCAGCTAATTGAATACAGTTGTCTATTTTTTTAGTTGGTGAAGACTCAATATTTGAACAGAAAATAAAAAGAAAAAATGCTATTAGATATTTTTTATTCTTCACTATGCCACCCTTTATTAAAGGGTAGAAGAAATATTGGAATTATTGTAAATATCAAAAATAAATTTTGAGCTGCGCTTATAGAGTATGTTTCAATAAAATAACCCGTAACTATAGAGCCAACTGCAATTCCAGAACCAACGGAACTAGCTAACCACGAAAAAGCCTCGGTTAATTTTTCACTTTCTGTGACATTTGATACATAACTATTAGCAAGTAAGAAAATTGGGCCTATGCCTAGCCCACAAAGAAAACCGGATAAAACTATTAGGTTCCTTGTTTCAAAAAAATAAAATGTGGAAACTGAAATAGCCAAAAACAAAAAAACAAAATTATAATTGACCAAATTTTTTGTATTTTTGAAAAAATATCCATATAACAAGGCACTTACTAAAGCAGTAAAACCGTTCACAAGGTAATAAAAGGCGGTTAAGTTTTTTAAGTTCCCAATATCTTCTTTTGCAACAACGAATACAGAAATAGAGCTTAGGCAAGCCCCAAGAAAAACTAAGGAAATTAAAAGTATTGATTTATTTTTTGAAAACCACATAGATGTGTTTTTAGAGGCCATTTCTTTCACGTTCCCAATATCAATGCTGTTAAAGAAAACTACACCTATAGTTCCAGTAATTGAACTAGCGATAGCAATATATAAAGCAACTATCGGATTTATATAATTAGAAACTGTAGCAAATACTGAGGGGCCGATTAAAAAATTTAATTCATCTATAGATGACTCAATCGCTTGTACTTTTTGGTTATCTTCATCTTTGGTGATGACTTTCCAGTTTCTACGAGTATAGGCACCAATGTTTGGAACTGAAATACCCAGAAGTATAGAAAGCAAAATGTATATGAACTCACTTTGAAAGTTTCCTATTGTTATAAATAAAGAAGCAGATATAAATCCTGTTAATAAGACACTTGCAATTCTTTTTTGGCCCAACTTGTCAACTAACCTTCCATTGACCGGTTGGATTAGAGCATTCGATATACTGAAACTTGCAGCCATTGCACCCCCAATGGCGTAAGATCCTGTTTTATAGTTTCCAAATATGACCATGCCTACTTGTAACATCGAAAATGGGGCCCTTCCTAAAGCACCAAAAAAAATTAGGTTCTTTGCTCCTTCGAGGCTTATTAGTTTTTTGTAAGTTGCTTCAGTAGCCATTACTACATTGTTGTATGTAAATAAATATACGTGCTAAAAAGTTAATCTAACTCAGTAAATGTAATAGCATTTCCATAAATTTTTTATTACTAGATTTTGTAACAACTCGAATATTTTTATTTTTACGCTCAATGTCAAAAAAATCCACAATAGTCTGACCTCTTGTAATCCCATCTCTTGTGTCAACTATTACATGGCAATTTTTTGAATCTTCAATAATAGAATTATCTATTGCTATCGACATCGTGATTGGATCAGGTAAGTCAAAGCCGTAGAAGTCGTACCATTCTTTAGTTAGGTTTATAAGAACCTTTTGAATGTCGACTGAAAAATCCGCCAAGTTAGAATTTAATGATCTTAATTGATTAATTTCACCCTCTTTAAGCATTGCATACTTGTAAGAGTTATCCCATCCAACCATAGTGATTTGTAAACCTGAATTAAAAACTAATTTTGCCGCTTCTGGGTCTACCCATATATTGTATTCTGCAGCAGAAGAGACGTTTCCTGTTCCATCAGATGTCCCACCCATAACATAACAATGATTAATTTTTTTAGCTATGGATGGGTCTTTTTGTAAAGCTAAAGCTATATTTGTCAGAGGACCTAAGGTAACTATTGTTATTTCTTGAGGGTTTTGATTGATTTTTTCAATAAGAAAATCTACTGCTTTCTTTTCTTCATATTTTAACGATTTTGGAGTAACGCCAATATCGCCCATGCCGTCAACTCCATGGACTGACTGTGCACTTGCTGAGATTGGACTAAGAGACTTAACATGTTCTGTAAATTCTGTGAGTCCATGAATCTCAACATAGTCACGCATTAAAGGCTTTTCTGCACCTGCAAAAACCTTTATCTCTTGCTCAGCAGCTTCAATTGTTGATAGAGTGTTTTTCACTCCTTGCTCAAGAGGCACATTCCCTGAAACGACTGTTATTCCTAAAACATCAATTTCTTTATTTTGTAGTGCAAGCAGTATTGCTACCGCATCATCCGAACCTGTGTCTGCGTCAATTATAAATTTCCTCATTTAGTACATCATTGTGATAGTTAGATGATGCGGTCTGTGGGTCGCATGATATTGTTTCCAAAGTCTGTAGTCAAGCTGTGGGATAATTATAGATTTTTCACTTGGCCTTCTTTTGTTAATCTCCTCAGTAAGCTTTGCGGTTGCGTATAAGCTCGTTGCTCTTATTTCTATTTCCTCAAGAGAGTCTCTCGGAATAATTTCACCATTTATAATTTTATTTTTTAATTCTTCGGAATACTCGATAATTTTCATGACTTCTAGTGCTACTGGAACTATGTAGTCTGCAAAAGCACTCATAGATTCCATATCTTCTATGTAAAAATCTCCTGTTCCTGCCAGTTCTGCATGTATTCCCCAAAAAGCAAGTTGTGCGAGTTTATAAAAGTGAATATCAATATCTTTATTGTATTTTGATGTATCGTCAAATCTTGGAAACTCCGAGATTAGTCGCTCTATCAGACCCTCTCCCTTATAGTAAAGTTTTTTTGGACCAGCATTGATAAAGTTTATCCAATCACCTTCATAACTTTCGGAAAGTTTTCTTCCAACCTCCGTCAGAATTTTTAATCTTTCTTTCATCATTGGCATCTCTATATTTCCATCAAATATTTTTTGAAGCTTTACAGTATCTAAATCACATAAAACATTGCCATCATAAAGTTCAACTCCTGATGAAATTGCCTCTTGAATTTGAGTAATCATTGCTTCGCTGTCTGATAGAGTTCTGCCATTTCGTATGATTTCATATTTAGTACTGCTTTCAAAATCTGTAAAAGCAAAGTTCAAAGTATTAATTAGCATTGTCGTTCTTATGTGCTCTTCGGGTTTGTTTTTAGTTAGATTATTTTCTGGAGGTTGAAATTCTTCATACGCTATCCAGTCCGCGACTCTTGTAATTTCATTTACATCCAGATTGATGGTTTTAAGATTTTCGATAACAGGATTTAGAGACTTAAGCACTTTAGAGTCCCAATTTATATCCATAGTTCAAATGATACTAGCGAAAAAATGTCCTGAAAGATATACTTTCAACATGAATTCAAAAATTTGTGTTATTGGAAGTTCAAACATTGATCAAATAGCTTACACACAGAATATACCCAGTGATGGTGAGACACTATTTGGAGATTCATTTCAAATGGGCTTCGGTGGCAAAGGAGCTAATCAGGCAGTTATGGCCGGACTCCTTGGAGCAGACGTATATATGATTACATGTTTAGGAGATGATGTTTACAAGGAAATGACAGTAACTAATTATCAGGCAAATAATGTAAATACTGATCACATACAAATGGTAAGGGGCTCCAGCGGCGTTGCTCCAATCTGGGTAGATTCCACTGGACAAAATAGAATAATTGTCATACCTGGAGCAAATAATGAAATTGATGCCCAAAAAGCCATCACGTCAATGGAGGAGATTGGAAATATTACAGTTTTAGTAGGTCAGTGTGAAATTCCTATGGATGTCAATCGAGAAGTATTTAAGTTTGCAAAGAATAACTCCATTACAACAATTTTTAACCCAGCACCCGCTACAAGTCTTGATAAAGATTTTTTAGAATACATTAACTGGCTAATCCCCAATGAGAGTGAGTTTGAATTAATTAGTGGCATGGAGCCAAGTAATGAAAACTTCCTAAAGTTTAAACAAGAAGTTCCCTGTAATTTAATAGTTACTCTTGGTGAAAAGGGAGCTGTTTTAGTTGAAGAAAATGATACGCAATATTTCGATGCTCCACAGGTAGAGGCAATAGATACCACTGGTGCCGGTGATTCATTTATAGGAACATTTGCATATGAACTATCAGAGTCAAATTCTCCTGAAGAAAGCGTAAAAAAAGCAGTTTCAAAAGCTAGTCAGTCAGTCACAAAAAAAGGTACTCAATCGTCTTATAGTTAACTTTTAGTAAAGATTTATTAATCTATTTTTAAGCTTGATTCCAAAATTATGTTTGTAGCATTGCTAACGGCATCCAAATAGGTATCTTTGTTTAAAGCCTCTTTTCTGTTTTGGTCGCCGTATATAACAAGTAAGGCTCCAGTTCTTACTCGTCTGTAGTTTCCAACAACGAATAAGGCTGAAACTTCCATTTCAGAACAGAGTACACCACCTCGAACCCATGCCTCCCATTTTTCATTTAAGTCATTTGAAACAGGCTTTGAATCAGGATCATGCTGTCCGTAAAATGAATCTTTAGTTTGAACAACTCCAATATGATAGGTGCTTCCTTTTTCTTTTGCTGCTTGCTCCAGGGCAAACACCATGTCAGCTGAACCAACTGCTGGGTACTCGATTGGCATGTATTCTAAAGAAGTTCCTTCTTGTCTTACAGCACCATTAGCAATTACCAAATCTCCAACCCTAGTGTGTTCTTGCATAGCTCCAGATGTTCCAAGCCTAATCATTGTTTTGACGCCAATATTTGCTAATTCCTCTACACCAATAGCTGTTGAGGGACAACCCATGCCGGTTGACATCACGCTTACTGGCCTACCTTTAAAGGTTCCTGTATATGTTTTGTATTCCCTGTTAAAAGCCACTTCTTCAGCGTCATCAAAATGACCTGCGATGAATTCAACTCTTCCGGGGTCTCCAGGTAAGATTACGAAATCTGCAACATCACCAGGCTCAAGACCAATATGATATTGTTTTTGTCCATCTAACATAGATTTTTTTTCTGTCATGTCTGAGATGATATCAAATGATTTGTCAAAGGTCACTAAAATTTTTTATAAATCTCTAGAAAATACTGTTAAAAGTGATAGTTTAATGATATGAATATTCCAGAAATTAAATTTCCAAACTTAGATTCAGATTTTATTGAAGATCCGTACCCCTACTTGAAAGAATTAAGAGAGACTTCTCCTTTATATAAGGATGTAAATAGTAATTTAGTTTTAGTTACTAGATTCGAAGATGTTAAAGGCATTCAGACAAGTAAAGCTTTTTCCTCATCAGAGCCAACTGACTTCAATGCAACAAACAAAAAAGACGAAGCAAATAATACTTATCCATATTTCTGGCAAACAGAAGAATTTTCATTATTAAATCTTGAAGGCCAGTTACATGGAGACCTTAGAGGGCTTGTTGCAAAAGCTTTTTCGACAAGACAAGTTCAAGAATTAAGACCTTTTATGGAAAATAAGTCAGCTGATCTTTTAAACAATCTACAGGGTAGTAATTTTGATTTACTAGCTGATTACGCACAGCCCTATTCTGTATCAGTGATAGGAAAACTTTTAGGGGTTCCTGAAGAACAGTATGATAATTTTTTGGACTGGTCTAACAAGATTGTAAAAATGTATGACCTTGAAGTCTCAGATACAAGTGCTGAAGAAGCTGAAACTGCAGCTAAAGATTTTTACTTCTACATAAGCGAATTAATTGAACAAAAAATAGAAAAACCCGGTGATGATATGATTTCAAGACTTTCACAAGTAACAGAAAATGACCAGAGGTTAACAAAAGATCAGATTATTTGCACGGTTATTCTACTTCTAAATGCCGGTCATGAAGCAACTGTAAATACAATTGGTAACTCTATTGTTGCCTTAAGACAAAATGAAATTAATACCAAAGATTTGGATAAAAAGTTTGAAATCAAAAAAATAATTGAAGAGCTAATAAGGTGGGATAGTCCTCTTCAGTTTTTTCAAAGATGGGTACTAGAAGATACTAAATTAGGAGATTTTGAACTTAAGAAGCATTCAAAAGTAGCCATCCTTCTTGGTTCAGCAAATAGAGATGAACTAGCATTTAAAAATGGAGAAGAAATTGACTTTCACAGAGACAACTTAAGTCATACCAGTTTTGGGGGTGGAGTCCATTTTTGCCTTGGAGCTCACCTAGCAAGACTAGAGCTAGAAGTTTCGTTTATGAATCTTTTCAAAAATCAAATATCTTTAGTTGAAAAGCCCATCAGAACCGGTGCATTTGGAATAAGAGGGTTTAAAGAAATTATTGTTTCTACTTAATTCTCGTACTTTTGAATCTCTGATAGTAATTCACTAACTTTATTTACGCTAGAACTGAACATTCCTTCGGTAAACAAATTTCTATATCTTCTTTCCCAAGCAGTAATAGCTATTACAGGTTTTTTGTTTGCATACATGTACCCTATTTCAGATGCAGTTCCCGAATCTATATCTTGACCTGTTACAAGTGCCACCACTAAGTCTGCTTGATCTAATGCATCCACATCTGTTTTAAAGATTATATCTTTTGTAGATTGTGACATATTATTATCTTTTAGTTCATCAGGATCAATTCCAGTTTGATCTCTATGTGGAAGAAAACAATCGTATCCAGCTCCTTCTAAAGCTGCTGCTATCTCTTCCAAGTATTTTTTTTCATGAACGTTGAACAATGGACCTGCGATATATATATTTTTTACCATGTACTCAAATTAAAAGATTTTTTCTGATTCAACAAGATAAAAACAGAGTATTTTTCTGCAATATTATTCGATTACTTTTAAACTTCTTCTATGGGGAAATCAAAAAATTATGGTATGAATACAAAGGCAATTCATACTGAAAAAAGAGTGAAATTACCTACTGGAGATGTGATGCCTCCAATCCACTTATCAACAACCTTTGAAAATTCTCAGCCTGGAGAATATGAATATTTTTATGGAAGGAGTGGTAATCCAACTAGAGAGTTGTTTGAAAGAACTATGGCCTCTCTTGAGGGAGTAGAAGACTTTGAATCTATGCATTCGTTCGGAATGGCATCAGGAATGGCTGCTGTAACACTCATAGGAGAGCTTGTTAAACCAGGTGAAAATGTAGTAATTACAAAAGATGTATATGGTGGAACTACTAGATTTTTTTCACAAGTTATGACAAAAAGAGGGATTGAAGTTAATTTTTGTGACCTTTATGACGAAGAAAAATTAAACTCTCTTATTAACGAAAAAACTAAATTAGTTTGGTTTGAATCACCTTCTAACCCAAAAATTAATATATTTGATATCAGTAAATACGCTGAAATAGTACACAAAAGTAACGCCTACCTGGTTGCTGATGGCACTTTTACATCGCCTTTTATAACAAGACACCTAGAACATGGGGTTGATATTGTTTTCCACTCAACAACAAAATATATAGGGGGGCACAGCGATACTCTTGGTGGAGTTGTAACAACTAATAATGCGACAGCATGGGAAATATTATTCGAATATCAAAAAACTAGCGGTGCAATTATGTCTCCGTTTGATGCCTACCTTTGTCAAAGGGGTTTGTATACATTAGGTCCTAGGCTTGCAATGCACTCAGCAAATGCACATAAATTGGCTGAGTATTTAGAAGGCTCTGAACATATCAAAGAAGTATTTTATCCGGGACTAGAAACCAATCCTTATTTCTCAGTTGCTGAAAAACAAATGGACATGTTTGGAGGAATGTTAAGTTTTAATGTTGAAGAACATATAGATCTTAAAGTATTCTGGGAAAATTTAGATCTTTTTAAACTTGCAGTGAGCCTTGGTGGAGTTGAGTCCCTGATTGAATTACCACGACTGATGACCCATGACTCTGCTGAAGGTACAGAGGCTTCAATTGATGATGACCTTGTAAGAATCTCTGTTGGGTTAGAAAATACCGAAGATTTAATTAGTGATTTAGAATCTGCCTTAAATGCTGCAAAAAAATAAGCTCAATCCATTTTCTTTTGCTTTAATATCTGTCGTTGCAACTTTTCTGTTGTTCCTAGTTTTCGGATATAACGGTTGGGGACCAGCTGCAGAAAATGAACAAGCTATAGGAGAAATTTCTAGATGGTGTGAACGAGTAAGTGCAGGTTTTTTTAGAGAACCAGCCAACACTCTTGGGAATCTAGGTTTCGTTGTTGTTGGCTTATATATGTTTTTTAGACTTTCAAAAGATGCCACCCAAGGAAACTCTCCTCTGTTTGGATCCTTCAAAATAGCACTTTTATATGCATCAGCATCAACATTTTTAGGGCCAGCTTCAATGGCAATGCATGGAACGCACACAAAATTTGGTGCCTGGTTGGATAATGTATCAATGATTTCTTATATTCTAATTTTGTGGATATACAATTTAAAAAGACTCACAAAGTTCTCTTCGCGTATGTTTTTTGTGACTTACTCTTCACTTTTACTCTATTATGCCTTTAGCTACTGGTTTTTTGATAGTGGATTAGGGATTGGAGTTGACTTATTTGAGCTCAGTATTGGTTTATGGATTGCTACAGAAGTATTAGTAAAACTACCCAATATATATGGAAGGTTGCTTTCCGGCCTAACTGTTTTGTTAACCCAGCAACTTTTTGGTAGTTCCGTAATAGATTCTTTGCAAAATCTACAAGAGAATTGGGAGATGCTTTTATATTTTATCCCAGCATTGATTCCAAATTTACATGGAGGAACTGAAAGAAAATACACTCCCTGGTTCTTTATAGGTGTTGCTTCATTCTTTGGTGCACTTATGATTTGGGAAACTGGTGTCCCTGAACATCCGTGGTGTGAGCCAGATTCATGGCTTCAAGCACATATGGTATGGCACTTGCTCTGTGCTGCAGCAACTCTAAGTTTCTTTAACTTTTTTAGAACTGAAAAATTAGCTAAGGCCTGAGATACATTAAATCTTTTTGATTAAGCTCTACCACTTCTCTAGAGAAATAGTTTGTATACATATCATTAGCTATCCAGTTATCTACCTGGTCATCGTAGTATTTAGACATTACGTGACCTGACTGTCCTGATGGAAGTACCGTCTTTGAGTTATCTAAATTGCTCAAGTCAACGACCATTCTCATGGAGGGATAACTACCTATTGTAAAGTCATCTCCGAATCCCCAGTCGGTTGAGTTTATAGCAAAGTTAGATCCACTTGATGCAACTGGACCAATATTTACAAGATTAGTGAGTATTGGAATTCCAGCTTCTCCTAATAAGTTTGTTGGATAGGTAATTGTGTGTATCTTTCCCCACTCCCAATCATCGCTATCTGAAGAGTCAAAAATTTCAACTATTAAATTATCAGAGATTGTTAAAGTCTTTTCTAAAATGTCTGTTAGGTTCTCCTTACCTGGCGTATTTAAATCATCCCAAATAATGTGGTTTGGATCTTTTAGTAAAGTTCTAAATATTTCTGATGTAGAATCGGAGTTTCCAGGTTGTAGAGAAATTTCATTTCCTGCATTATCAAAGACAATTAATTCCTCAAAAGTCAGTTCAGCTAAGGTTTTGTAAAATATAGCCCAAGCAGCCGCTCCAGTTGAGTCAATGTTCATCTCAAATTTTTCTTCAGAAATTGCCCACTCTTTAAGCTCAGTTAATACTTGTGAATCAATATACACATTATTGAAAACATAAGGGAGTATATAAGCAGCCGAGTAATCAAAATTATTAATCTGCATGGCCTGCATGTCTTCTACTGAAATTTTATCAGCCATATATTGATTGATTACTCTTTCTATGGCTTCTGCTCTATAACCTCGAGCATAGTAATTTGGCCATGGTTGATCGGGATGTACTGATTGATTTGCTGTAATGATATATCCGGAAGCAGGGTTTAGTGTAAATGGTAGATTTTCAAAAGCCACAAACCCCTTCCAATCATTTTCGCTTAACCAACCTTCAATTGGTAAATCTCCATATAAACCATCTCTTCTAATTGGTAGTTTTCCAGGTGATTGATAGCCTATGTTTCCATTTCTATCTGCATACAATAAGTTTTGTGCGGGAACATGGAACTTCTTTGTAGCCTCTCTGAATTCTTCCCAATTTGATGCGTAATTAAATTCTCTAATTCCGACAAAAGTTTCCCCCGGTATCAAAGCAGACCAAGAAAGGGAGACAGCAAAGTCATTAGGTAAATTAATCCTCGCTTCTTCCCTAAATGTACTCTCTCCTTCTTCAGATGTTAGATTAATGGGGAAACTTCTATCTGAAACTATTGGCCCATGGTGTGTTTCCCTAACTTCAATAACTATTGGATCTGAACCTGCCACTTCAATTATTTCAGTCGTTCTTTGCATGTCAATCCATTCATTGTCGACTTCGTATTGATTTTCATTGTTAGGATTAATTTTTTCAATAAATAGATCTTGTACGTCTGGACCCATATTTGTCAAACCCCAAGCAATATCACTGTTGTAGCCGATGATTACATATGGTGACCCCGCAAAAGAGAACCCAACTGAATCTAGTAGACAGTCGCGATTTTTAGGGAAGCAATGTAAGCCATTTTCATACCAAATAGCAGGTAGTTGCACAGAAAGATGTGGATCGTTAGCTAATAGCGGCATTCCTGTATCAGTATGTGTACCATCTACGACCCATGAATTAGATCCCAGCGACTGATTTGTCTGCATATCTTTTGTTACGTATTTGATGAAAAAAGATTGTGTCATTTGCTGAAAATTATTTGCTTTTCCTGTAGATGCAAATGAACCGGCACCTTCCCAATCTTCAACAATATAAGGGTGTTCCTCCGGATAAGGCGGGGTTAATAAATCATAAATTTCTGGACTTAAAGTATTTAGTGTCTTTGAGTTTGAAATTTCTGACGTAAAATTACCATTCAAATCATACGCCATCATTTTTGCCCAAGCTAATGGGTAATGAGGCTGATAAGTGTCCACTACATAGTCTGGATTTAAAAACTGTAAAACAAAGTGCTCAAGACTTAATCTGTTTTGAGGGCGTGATTCAATATAAGCATTGATTCCAGCCGTGTAGTTTATTAGGTCTTTTTTAAATTCTGGTTCTAAGGATTCATATTCCTCAAGAGCAACTTTATGGAAACCAAAAGTTCTAAAGAGTAAATCAGCTCCTATACCTGGGTCTCCAATTAGAGAAGCTAATCTTCCGGTACTTAAGTGGCTCCAAAATTCCAACTGCCAAAATCTATCTTGAGCATGAACATACCCTTGAGCAAATAATATATCATCTACATTTGTTCCATATATATGAGGTATTCCTCTTTCATCCCTAATAACTTCAACGAAATCACTTAGAGGAAGTCCTGTAACATCAATTTCGTGATCAGGAAGAGGCATTCTAAAAATTACTACACCCGCGATAATTACAACTGCTTGCAAGCCAATAAGTGAAACAATTAGCCATTTGAAGAACTTTTTCATTACCCCCCTCCTAATTAGATTAGATGTTACAACTTAAGGTTGTCTATCCAGATTGATATTTCTTTTACTGTATTCTTATAAACTTCTAAAGCATAGTCATCTGATTCATAAGTTGCTCTACTTGGGTCAACAAAAGAATTGTGTATCCTGTTTTTAGCATTTGGAAAAACAGGACATGTTTCCTCTGCAGAATCACAGACTGTGAGCACATGATCAAACTCTATATCTATAAAATCATTAACTAATTTAGGGTATTGTTGAGTAATATCATATCCAACCTCTTCCATAGCTTTTACAGCATAAGGATTTACTTGAGCTTCAGGATGGGTACCTGCTGAGAAGATTTCGGCATTTGGATATTTATTTTTAAGTAAACCCTCAGCAATTTGAGATCTACAAGTATTTCCCGTACAAATAACTATTAGTTTCATAGTTATATTCTATTCAATTTAGTACTCTAATTTTATGGAATCACAAGCGAGCAAAGAAAAAAAATTTACTGATCAAATTGAGAAGTGGATAATGTACTTTCTGTATTTGTTGTTTGGTGGACTATTTTTACTAATCGCGATTCAAGATTCTTGGCGTGAGGGAATCATTTTACTGCCGATTGCAGTTCTAACTATACCTCTAACAAAATGGGGGATGAGATGGCAAAATGAAAGATACGTCAGGAGCGCACAAAACCAGGACGAGATAAAAGTATTAAAAAATAAAATAAATTCTTTAGAACAGAGAATTTCTAATTTGGAGGAAAAATGATATCAGTAGAGCTCTTATGTAAGCATATGGCGTGGGCTAATCAAGAAATATATAAAGAAGTACAAAAGCTAGGCGATGAGGTTCTTGACTATTATGTCATTGATCCTGAATGGACAGTGAAAACAATAATGATTCACATAGCAGGGGCTTCACATTTATATGCTCAAAGGTTAAATGGAGAACCTTTTTCTCGCTTTGAATTAAAAAATACTGAAAATTCTGAAATGATTGATGAGCTTCTATCAGAACTAAATAGAATCGACCAAAGCTTAATGAAAAATGTAGATAGAGAAGATGGGGAGTTTACTTATATGACTTCAAAGGGTGAACAGTCCGCAAAGGTTTCTGAAGTACTCTCACAATTAATTTTTCATGCAGGTGAACACAGAGCTCAAATTGTTGCAGCATTGGATAAACATAATGAAAGATCTATTAACTTAGATAAATATTCAGTGTGGAGCTACATCTCAAGTTTAAAATAAACAGCAGGAATTATTTTCGAAATTTTAAGTCTAAATTTAACTCTTCTGCTGTGAAGTCCCATAATTTTTTTCTTAAGTCTTCGTTGTAAACAAGCCTGTTGAGTCTCATTGTTCCTGGTCTACCGTAAATCCCAAAATACTTAGGGGCAAAAGTTTTTTGAGCTGAAATATTTTTTGTTTTAATAGCTTTTAGAACTGGGGCCGTTCCTGTTGCAATATTTGTAGATATATATGTGAATGCTGATTTTCTAATACTTTTAACTTCATAAGGCCTAGATTGTCTTGATTTAGTAATACCAGGATGTGCAATCGCAACAGATGCTTTACCATCGATTCTTTTCTCAAGTTCGTAAGCAAACATTGAACGATATAAATTTGTTAGATTGTATCGTGAAGAAGGTGTAAAACTCTCTTTGGTATGTAGGTTTTTTAACTGCATTTTTCTTGCTAGATACATTGAAAGACTTGAAACTTGAATCATTCTTCCCCTGTTCTCAACAAGATTTTCGAGAAGTTTTAATGTAAGTCTGTATGTCCCGAAATAGTTCACTGCGATCATGGACTCAAATCCCTCTGCCGTGAGATTGAAATCTTGATAAATTAAACCGGCATTATTGTACAAAATATCTACTCCGCTATAAGATTTGGAGATTTCATTAGAAAAATTCTCTATGCTTTTAGGATTTGAGAGATCTAACTCCATGAATATTGCATTCTCGCCTAAAAACTTCTCGGCCTGCTGACCTTTTATTTTATCTCTACAGGCAAGAACAACTTTGTAATCATTGAGTACAAGCTGCTTAGCAACCGATAAACCTAAACCTTTATTTGCTCCAGTAATTATTGCTAATTTTTTCATAATATTTTTTACTTCATTCAATTCTATACTTAAAGGAATGTATTATTTATTAGCCTCTGGAATAGTTCTAATTATCTTTAGATACTTTAATCTGATCCCAAGTTTGTCGAATAAATTTTGGAGATATGTTGATTATGTTCTACTAATTTCAGCTTTTGTAATACTTCTCTCCAGAATTCCACCATTTTTTTCAGGGATACTTTTAAGTGGTGTTGTTTTTTTTGCTTGGAGAAAAGGTTGGTTCGATAAATTACGTTAGGGAATAATCTCCAATAATACCTCTATAGGTTGATTAGCCCATTCATCAAACTCAGCAATCATGGCATCAGCTGGTTTACCAAAGTTTGACTCAAATGCTTGTTCGAAGCCAAGGTCTTCAATTTGTGACCAAAAGTCCACTCTAAAAGTTTCTTCGCTAGTGTTGTAAATTAAATATGCAACAAACCAAGTTAACACATCATATGTTTGGAATGATTCGTTATACCCTAGTTCTCTTAAACTTCTTCCATCATTGAGGTATGCACTAATTGTCTGAGCTTTGTACTCCATTTCTTGTTTGAGGTATTTTGGATCTACTCCCGGTTCTTTTGAGTACCAGTACTGTGCCATATATTCTGCTCCACCCTCCATCAAAAATGGAACCTGTACTTCATCACCATTGAAATACACATTACGATTACTAGTTCTCCAATCACCATCTGTATCTGTACTTGGAATAGATAGGTTTGCGTGCTGATAAACATGGAAGTATTCATGAAGAACTACTTTTTTATAGTCATCTTCTTCAGGACCTGGATACTTGGCAGACATGACAAGCGCGTTAAAGTAATATCCTAAATAATCTCTAATATATGAACTAACAGCAGCTCCTCCATCATCAATGTATCTATAAAATGGAGACCAGCCATTACCACTTCCATAAGGATCTCCGTTTGCACAATCCCATTCTTTATTCCAGGTTGGATCTTTTTCTGATCGAACATCACACCATTGCTCATCTAAAGCAATTACTTCATCTTTTCCAGTACCAACAATCCATATTTCGAGTGGACCATAACTTCCCCAGTAACCTCTTGCTTTATTAACCCATTCAACGGTTAGGTCAATAGTTGCTTGTGACACGTCTGCTGCAGCATATACTTCTGGAGTTGCATCTGTATATCCCCAAAAAATTTCCTTTGCTACCTGTGATTCTCCGTCAACGGAAGCTGGTAGATTCTTATCATCATTTTCTGACTCTTGTTCGATTGTTTGTGACTGCTCGTCAACTGAAGGAGGTACGGGTTCTGCTGAACCACCACAAAAAGATACTAGTAGTAATAAAATCAGCATTTTTTTCATTTGTAATACCTATTGTTTTTCAATAACCAATTGATTCCTAAAAACAAGCCAATGATAGCTATGATGACTGTAAAGTTTGGAAAATTCCAAAGAAAAATAAGTGAAAATACAATGGTGAGGAAAATTACTAGCAACTTTTCTGCTAACTCACTTTTGTTATTTCTGTAACCTGCCTGGAAAGATTTTTTAGGTTTTTATTATTAAAATTTACCATCCATAAAAGTACATACAAAACACCTACGATAAAAAATAGAAAGGCGTAGCCTCTTCCAGGTCCAGTTCCTACAAGTGGGGATAAAATGTCAACATTTGCTGGGTAAAAAGTAAATTCCAAATAATCTCCCAAAGGTCCAGCTATAACAACGCCTAATGGTCTCAGCATCTGGGCAATGGTTCCCCTAAGCGCCAAGGCTCTTCCCCTAATCTTCTCATCGGTAATTGCAAGCCATGCTCCAGAGGAAACTGTATACTGTACCGTTCCACTGACTCCTGCAATAATACCGTGTACACATAAAAGAAATACGCTAGGCCTGATTGAACCTAGAATCAGACTTAATCCACCTAAAAGCCCCATATATATAGCAACTTTCAAGTTTCCCTGAAGCTTATCAGCTAATCGTAGTGAGATCATTGAACCGAAGAGAAAAGCTAAGCCAACACTCGACTCAACAATACCAAGCCCTCTTGCATCGGTAAAGCTTAGTATCATTGGAGGTAAAAGAACTGAAGTAAATCCCCATAAAAAATTACCTACTGCAAAAATTGTCACCAAAGCAAGGAGCCCTTTTTGTTTTTTTAACCAGTTGTATGCCTCAACTAAATCGAGATAAATATTTTTAAAGGTTAAAGCACTTTTGGTTTCAGTTTTTTTACTTTTGAACAAAGTTATTGTTGCTATACCAAATAGACAAGTTATTACATCAACGAGTATTACACCTGTTAGTCCAAAAAATGAGTAGATGAAAGCTCCTCCTATTGGGCCAATTAGAACAGAAATTGCTTCTGCGCTTTCAAATAAAGCTGAGACTTTTGTTACTTCATTCTTTTTCACTACATCTCCTAAGAAAGCACTCCATGTTGTCCAGTGAGCTATTTCAAAGATTCCAAATGCTAATGCAAATGGTATTAAAAGAGTGAGTGTCAAAATATCATTCAATGCAAAATACCCAATAACGCACATCAGGACTGCAATTATCAAATCAAAGACAATTATGAGTGTCTTTCTTGGAAACCTGTCGGCTAGTACTCCACCAAATGGTCCTGTAACTACTCCAACTATTGCAA
>ERZ651776.1156-NODE-1156-length-32845-cov-6.440979_pt1 | contig 32845 bp, 30 predicted proteins | sample MGYA00514761_ERZ651776 | MGnify/ENA metagenome assembly ERZ651776
ACACCAAAAACACCCCCCCCCCCCCCCCCCCCCCTCGGGCTCAATTCATTGCCCTCTTGATGCCCAGCTCAACGCCACATTGCGGGCAAGTGTGGATTGTATCCTTGCAATCATCAATGCAGAAGGGAATCATGCAGCACCCAAGCCAGCACCCAATGAGGCACAAAAATCCACTCAAGCACCATGTCATCATCCCAGGTTCGTAGTCGATCCGTGAAACAACTTCCTGCCGACAGTTAGGACAAACGCATCGGGTCGGAGTAGAGCGACGGTCCAGGTTGACCTGACCTGGGATGCCAGCAGCCGGAACACCAATAGGAGGGTTGCCAGCAGCCGGAACACCAACAGGAGTCGCAGAAACGGTGGGCACAAATGACTCAATTTTCTCCTCAGTGACTACTGCTTGAGCAGTAGCAACCTTTATCGGTGCACTCTCAGCTTCAACTTCAGTTAGAGTCATCTGTTTAAAGGTAGAAGAAAAAAAGAATAAACCAAAGATTGAACCCAGCTTAGCAACCACTCCTTTGAAATAAGATAACGTCGTACTACTCTGCGGGGACCCTACATGTAAGGGATAGAGAAAAAGCAAAGTATCTAGAGGGCAAAATCTCTCCCACCCGCAACCGATCGTCCATCCCCTCTATAAATCCCCCTTTAGCCTTGTTTGCAGTGGTTACAGTCCAGCTTTCACTTAAAAAATGTGGTGGCAGTCGCTGATAAACGGATTCTTGCACAAATTCTACCTTCTCATCAATTTTGTTCTTGGGCTGATTTCCTCCCTTTTTGGGTCACATTTCCGAAATGGTTCCAGTCCAGCAGCTTCTTCATCGAGGACAAACAACAACCCTTTCCGTACTCTGCTTCAGAATCGAACATTCCGGCTGGACAATGGCACTAATATTCGAATAAATTCTCTGATTGCAGAGGGAGGGTTTGCCTTTGTTTATGCTGCCAGTTGTGTGGATTCATCGAGGAAGTTTGCTTGCAAGGTGATGAATGTACATTCCGACGAACAGCGGTGCAGCATCGAGAAGGAGATCCTCATCCACACCACCTATGGCAAGCTGAGTGAAAACATTCTTTCGTTAGTCGACTCAACATTTATCGATTTCAATGACAGTTCTTTGACCCTGTGTCTGCTGCTCCTTCCCTACGTTCCCAACGGTACGCTTCGATGTCATATTGACACCCGGCTAAATGACAGTAATATCGTGACGCCGTGGAGAGAGCGGGAATTATTGGAAATGTTTCGAGGTGTTTGCGAGGGTGTCAATGTTTTGCACAATGGTGGAGAGAAACCAGTCACGCACCGTGATATCAAGCCGGAGAACATTCTCATCAATAGCAGAGGGGAGCCGATACTGATGGATTTTGGGGGAGTGGAATTTGGGGAAATTCGGCTGAAGAGCAGGGCGGATGCACTGAAATTGGTCGACAACGCCTCTTCAAATAGTACTATGAGCTATCGTGCGCCAGAGCTTTTCGAAATGGTGAGAAATGCAGCGAGCGAGGTGAAGGGGTTGACAGCAGCATCTTACCGACCCTCGGAGCGGCAGACCAGGGGGGGCGGGGCGGTGAAGAGCGCGGACCAAACAAAGAAAAAAACTATTTCGATTTCACAGCAATCGGAGTGAATGTATGCCTAACCCAGCCTCACTCGCTTCGCTTGCGAATATTTCGATGTGTCAACTCTCACTTCCTCATCACTGCAGGGTTGTTCACACCATGATTGCGACCCAATAGACGAGAGAACTGACATTTGGTCGCTGGGGTGTTTACTCTTCGCGATGGCTTACGGCCAGTCGCCCTTCGAGTGCGTGTTTATGCGCAACGAATCCCAGAAAGTAAAGGTTGTAGATTGCGGCTATCTCAGAGTAATCGGAAAGATACCCAAGCCGCCTCAAAATAGCCCCGTCGCTAATCGGTATAGCACGGAACTCGGTGTTTTGATTGAAGATATGCTCAACCAAGAAAGGAGACAGCGGTTGCACGTGAAGGAGGTAATAGACCGCATCAACGTAATACTAAACAATAATTGCCACCCAGTATAACATAAAAACCGACAAATTGCGCTTTATTAAATAAATGGGTATTACTTTTTATCCATATGTTGGGACCTGCTGCTGCCCCTATACTACCTACCAGTTCCTACTGCACAAGCCCTTGCCGTACCGCGTAAAACACGTCCAAGACCAAGCTCAGATCGTCGGATGCAACACCGAGCACTCCCTTAAAGGCGTCGTACAGGAGAAATTGAATCCCTATGACGAAGAAGAAAAAAACAGCTCGCTGTTGCAAACCGACAAAGAGGTTTCGTACGCCTCCTTCTTTCTTGATTTGTTCTTGAAAAATCTCCGAAAACCCGCGATTCTGTGGATCGCAGCCAATCAGAGTGGTCACGACGTCAGCAGGGTGGGAAATCACAGCAGCACAGACACCAGCTAGACTTCCAGCCAGTGCACTTTCTCCCAGACCGACGAAACCGATCCCAAGTGACGCCCCGCCAAGCTTGTCATTGATACCCGATCCGGTGATAAAATTTGCAAAAAGCTCAAAAAACGCAAACTTTGCGACGCCGAATGGCAGCTCGCGAAAGCAAATCGGTACAAACGAAGACCAAAGGGGCGGGACGTGTCGAAGCTTAATGTCAGTCCACGACGCGGTTTCACTACCTTCGCTTTCGCTTTCGCTTTCGCTTTCGCTTTCGCTGTCGTTCTCGCCAATGCCGTCAATCTCGTCCAGAGTCCGCTTCAAAACCTTGCCGAAGCCAACTTTTCTTCGATCGTTGACGCTCATTGCCTTGATTCTCAAATTCTCTAATGGGGCCACCACACCCGACGTCACGATGCAGGCTGCAGCAGCAGCCAACAAGATGGTGAAATAATCGCCATTATCCGTGCTAATGGAATCAGGATGAAACGCGAGCGCAAATGATCGCCGGAATAGTTCTGTGGCACCAAATCCGATAGTGCCATAAATCACGCTCGCCAGAAACGTCACGTCCGCCGACTGGAATAGGGCAGCCGGTCCACGCAGCTTGAAAATCCCCTTCCCAACACTGACAGTCGAGACCGGCGACACAATTTGTTTGAATAGTTCATCATCGTCTTTGAGTTGGATTTTTGTCTTGATAACATCAAGCGGGATGAGACCCATTCTCACAAGGATAGTCGCAATCCCACCCGCTGCCACAAGTTTGCCGTATTCATCAGGAGACAATCGAACAGCCGCCATCGTCACCGGGGCTTTACCGATCGAACCAAAAACGCTCCCTCGCGAGTCTTTGCTAATTTCTTCCCTTCCTTCGAGCTTAGGAAGCCCAGGAATTACAAATTTTTTAGTTTCTGAGTCGTACACAGGTCTGAACGATGACGTTGGGAGTGTCTTTGTGGGATCGTTCAGAATTTGGGAAAGAATCGAGGAATCAGGCAGCGAGTATGACGGCAGCATCACTTTTTGCGAACCATTCTCAACTCTCTTCTCAGCCATCCTCGGCACAATCACAACGTTTGTCCGATATCTTACCAGTCCATCAACAGCCTCTCCTCCACACTCAAGCGGATTTTGTAGGTACGCCTTGCTTGGAAAGGACTCTGTGTAGCCACTCCCGCTAGAAAGTAAGGAAATGTCACTTACCCTTCCCTCGAATTCAACGCTCGCTGTCGCCCTCCGACCACCGCTGCCCCGAGTTGGCGGTGCAATATCGACAATCACACGGCTACTGTAACCGCGACCACGATTGGCAAGCTTTATTTCTGCGACAGAGCTGTCTGGGTTCAGAACGGCCTCTGCCTCGGCCACCTCTTTCACTTCACCCCCGGTAATCAACTTGACTTTTGGAGGGGTGTCATAGCCAAAACCGCTGTCGAGGACATTGATTTTGATCAGACGTCCCGTCGGCTTGAGGAAGACCGTTGCATTGGGCTGAAGGTAGAGAGAACCAACGGCCGGTGGGTCCGAAAATATCACGCGAGGGGGGGGACGGTCCAGTGAGTAACCGCCGTACGAAATGTCGTCGAGGAGGGTTATCAACCGAAAGCCTGCATCGTCAGCCTCTCCCAGAAGAGAAGCAATTTCCAACGTCGGCTGCGGGAGATCTTCACCATCAAGGAGAGAAAAAAGAATCGCAAGTTGCAACTTCTCTTCATTACCCCTATATCGCTCCCGCAGCAAAGCGAACAGGTTCAGCACCCCTTGCCGTCTCCCATTTTCTTCCCGAGCAATGCTGCTCTTTTTTGTCTCTGCACTGTTAACCCCAGCCTTCGCAGCCGCGACGGAAGAGTATGATCCGTACGGCCCAGAGAAGTAATCACTGAGACCGAGTTCAACAGAATTTGAAAAAGCTGCAAACAGATCATCCTTACTTAGGGAAGAGCCACTGTTAAATTGCAATGTGGAAATCCACCAAGCCTTGGCAGCCGGGTCATTGGTGAGCAAAAATCGCGAGAGATAGCTAACAAACCGGGGCGGGTATAATGACTCTGTCCGCTTTTCGTTAATACCACCCTTTTTTTTGGAAGAAGAAGGGATGCTGCTGCTACTCTTAAACGACGTTGCTGGTGGAGATGACGAACCCCTAGTTTTGGAGGATCCACCGTTTGCCATTATCCGAGTTGGAACAAACAATTCACCGCTCACAGCATCGAGCTCGGTCGTCGACGCCGACAAGGAGAGCGGACAGGAAGTTAACCAAAACAAGAAGGGCGGGGCGAGAAGGAAGGACCTTCGTCGAAGACAAGGCGGAGGAGAAGAGGGCTGTGACGAGGGCGGTGGAATCGGGGATGCCTGATTCTTCAGATGTGTTTGTATCCTCTTGATGCGGTGAATGTTTGTAAAATGCCGGAATGTTAATCCAGGATGCGGACACAACAGGAGCAACAGGAATAGGCACTGAAGGGTCATCGCGGCACAGATTCTACAGCTACTGAGTCCACATATGAAGATAGATTTGCGTATGGTATGGTATCATCATCATTTCCCCCAGTCACAGGGACAGAATAATAAAGGAAATATTCCACCTTGCTGCACCAGATTTTTTTACTTCGAGAACGACGATGGAACTAAATTTCTCCGGCGAGTTCTTCTCGAAGTAATTAAGTCCAAAATGAATACTAGAACCCCTGTAATGTTGATTCTACTGACATTTGTCTCGACAAGTTCTTTCATCGTAAATCCTGTAGAAATGGGGACCCTGAGGCCACCACGCTTTTTATGTATCACAAATCTCAGGGTGAGCATTAGTTTAAGCTCAAAATCTGAAGGGGACGTAGAGACAGATTTCGAAAACACACCTGATAGTCTTTCCCAACCTCCACAGACACCATTTTTCACATCACAAAACCCCGTTGACCTCAAAGCATTGAAAGATGAGGCGGACCTCTCCGACCCGAAACAGCAACGAGTAATTATCTACATAGTTTTGTCTCTCCTGCCGGTGCTATTCTTGATTCCACTTATGCTCAACAGAGATCTTATACCCCTCGATGCTCTGCCGCCGGTCGAGATGAACTGATGTGATGAGATGGAGTTGGCCACAATAGTTATGTATGATGTAATTCCAGAGAGTTGGCACAGTAGTAATTAATTAATGGAAAGTAATTTTGTTGGCAGGCCGCTCTTTTAAAGAAAAGAAATGGCACAATTGATTTAAATCGTTTTTTTTCACCGGAGGAAGTCGGGTATGTGCGCGGTTGATTAATCCTTCCATTTGTCAGCCAACCCGGTGTTTGATGTCTACTCCCATCCTTTCCTCCAGCTTCCGCATCTCCTCCTCTGTCAACCGTTTCGGCGCTGGTGTGGTGTCCTGCGCCGGGTTGATGGGTGTGTACGTGGGTAGCAGCGGTTTGTTCTTGCCAAAGTGGTCATATCTGAGTGCTCTGATGAGTTTGGAATTGTTGATGGTTGTGCCTTCAGTCGTGATGTTGTATTGGCAGCCGAGGTAGTCGTCGAGTGGTCCTTCATGTTTGATGGCGAACTTCTCTTCAAGTAGTCTGACCACCCTGTCCTTTTTGGTAATGTCGTTCCATGCCATGAGGATGTCGTCGACGTACGTGGTGAGTATCACTGATCTGTCATCGTTGAAGTAGAGGCAGGGGTCGTTGACTGATTTTATGAGTCCGCAACCGCGGAGCTCCTCATCGAGCATTTCTCCCCAAATTTTGCCACTGTCCACTCCACCATAGAGATTTCGTCGCAGGATTACCTTCATCGGTCGTCCCTCCGTGTCAAATTTGGCATGCCCAGGTGGTGCATGCATGATGATGAGTCGACGGGCCATCCCGTTGAGGTATGCCAGTGGTGCATCGAAGCATTCGAGGTTGTGTGTTGCTTGTGTTTCCGAGATGAGGGCTCTTGTTGTCATTTGTCTGATGACCGGAGAGAAACCGTCGTCTCGAGAGGTCATTGTGACGTCCCCATTGCCGCATTGTGTTATCCTGCATCGGAATTCTTTGATGAATCCGTTTTTGTCCGATTTGATTTTGTACGCCCACATAGAGTGGAGTATCTCGAGGTGATGTTTCTTGGCGAGGGAGTGTGCCTCTTTCTCTGTTATCCATTCCCAGGCTGGCCCTCCGTCGATGAAGCCTTGTTCCATTTTTTCGAGTTCGTGTAGTTCGCCTGCTCGTATATGCGGTGCGAATGCCATCGTCATCGCCTGGCGGTGGTTGGTCGGAACAGGTACTGTGTGTGCCTGTGTCGATGTGGCGTCAGTGCCAAGTGTTGGCTTGGGAATGTGTCGAAGAGCTGCCACTGTGGCGTTGTTCCTTTGGTGGTTGATCTCCCAGAGGAATTTGTCTGAAACGGACGCGTCAGGGGGTGAGGTCTGTGGCGTCTGTGTCGGCGATTGCATGAGTGGCTCTGTCATCGATCGTGGTAGCCGTTCGAGTCTGTCGAGGTGGTTCTCTAGGCTGTCGTAATGTTCCAGTCCCGCTGGGGATGCGTCGTTTTCCATTTCGGTGAACGACATGGAGCCACCGTAGACGATTCCATTGTTGGTTGCGTTCAGGAGTAAAGCCTCTACCGGATCGGGTTGTGGATGGCGTCGTAGGGCTTGCTCTGTGCCATCGTAATAGTCAGTTGATGCTTGTACTCCTGCACATCTGGGTGATATCATGTCGTTGTTGTTACAGTCAGTGTGGAAGTCCTGCGGGTGGGGCATGTCGTCATCGTAGGTGTGTTCAACGTTGGTTTCGATATTGACTGGGCTGACCGCTGCGCATCGCTGAGTCGCTGTGTGCGCTGCAGGTGCCGTGTCGTCGGCATTCCTCTTCTGCGTTGGAGTTTCTGACCGTTTTGCATCTCTCACTTGTAGGTGCGTTGCCACTTTGGCTGTTGCTTGTTGAATAGTGGTGATGGCAGCTATTTTGTGTAAGAGCATGAGTGGTATCGGTGATCGAGTCTCTTCGAGGGGGTCGGATGGATCGTCGTACACTTGACATCGGGTGTGTGCGTGCTTGGCCATGTCCGTTTCCATCGTGTGTTGAGCATCGTTGAATACCTCCATGTAGTCATCGAGTTGTTCGTCCTGTAGGAGTGTAGGGAGGAGTGTTTTGATTGCCCCTATGGAGTGGCGATCGAATGCTGCTGTCGTGTATTTAGCATTGATGTTCCGAATTGTCGTGTCGTAGTGCCAGTCGATAGCCCCTATCGCTTTGTGGGGTCCTATGTCCCTGTGGTCGTATGAGGCAGCCGTCCGGCTGATGTTGATGTTCCGGCTCGTCGTGTCGTAGTAGTAGTCTACTTGTCCCTTGTCCGCGTTGATTGATCTGGATTCTCTTCCCCCTTGTTTAGGGTAATACGTTAGGCTCACATCCGCGCCGCAGTCGTCGAGGTTCGCCCGGAGGAAGTGTCCGCAATAGGCCCTCGATCTGTGTGCTGTCATCGATGTTTCGTGATGAGCCGTGGGGGGGAATATTTTGGCGAGGAAGGGGGGTATGGTCGCTAGGTTAAGCGTTGGCGCGTTTATCCTCTCCGCCGGTGTTTCGGTGTGGTCGCCGTGAGATACGTTGTTCCACTGTTGAATCGCGAAGAGGTACGCATCGACGAAGCACGGTAGTCCTGTGACGAAGTGCGTGTCCTTGTCCTGTGTCCAGAGGATGTTCTGTTGTGCCGTGAAGTAGTTGTGTCGGGCCCGTTTGCACAGTTGTTTGTGTATTTGCTCGACTGGCGCGTTTCTATATTTGGCGTCGGGTGTGCTGAATGACATTGTGATCCCTTCTTCCGGTAGTTGTGCCAGTTTACTCTTCAAGTTGGTGTTGAAACCTCTTTGTAGGTCTGTTCTGATGTCCAACCTCGTTGCTCCTCTTTTCCTCATCTTGGTGCGGTATTCCAAAATCGCTTTGTATATCGCGTCGTTGGTTTTTATGCCCGCCCCCAAATCGATGAAGTCAACGTGCTGGTTGTAAACGAATAGTGCTAGCGTCGCCCCTGCTTTGCGTGTGTCCAGGGCATGTTCGGTTGGTTGGAGTGAGTTGAAATCGATGATGTCAAATCCCACTTGGTGTGTGTCTGTCGATGGTCCTGTTGTGACCTCCTCCGTGGTGGGTGAGGGTTGTGGTGGCGATGATATGTCCGTCGGTGTTCCCGTCGTGATTCCCTCTGCGGGCGGGAGAGGGTGTGCACGCGGTGAAGCTAGGGTCTGAGCCTTGTCGATGGCCGTGAGGTTGAGGGGGTCCAAGATGCGTGTCGCTGCGATCGTTGTGTCCTCCTCTGGGTCTGTGTTTATGACCTCGTCATCATTTGTGCGCGTTTCTCGTGACCTCACGGTGGATGTCGGTTGTTTGGCTTGTTTAGCCTCCGGGCATGCAGCGCATAAAGGTATCGTGTCTCTGGGTGGCATGGTGAAGTTCGATGGTCCTCTGCCCTCTTTAACGAAACGGTTGACCTCGTCATATCCTATGCCTCCTAGTTGGTTGTGGAGTACCTGGTAGATCCTGGTGTTCCGTATCTTATCCCTGAGAAATTGGCTGGTCGCCTTCTGAATCTTCGCGCGATAGCCGGGCGATATCTGCTGGAGAGGAGCTTCATCGATGCGTGCAAGCCATTCCTTGGGTACCTGTCTGGTTTTGTTTGTTCCCGTTAGTATTAAAACCTGATCGGGTTGGTCTTGGACTGTCCTGAGTATCGTGACCGGCTCAGGGTTGACGAGTTGGTCGCCCGACGTCTTTCTTGTAAGGACTGCCGGTATACCGTTCTGATAGTCGGCGTTATCGAGGGGTTCGCCGTGTTCTTCTGTTGGTGGGGCCTCGATTGTCGTTGCTTCCGCCGTGTCGATGGTTGTGGCGTCGTTGGTGGTGTCCATCGTTGGGTTGACTGTCGTCGATTCAGCCGTTGCGCCCATTTTCTCTCTTTCGGCTTCGAGTCTGACGTACTCCTCGACCACGGCGTCTTCGTTGATATCCGTGGGGGGTTGATTTGCCTCCTCGTTTGTTCTGGACATGGCGTTATCGGTGTCGAGCGCCTCCAGCTGGCTGTTGTGTGCGTTTGTTTTGTCGAGTAATCTTTTCGATTTATCTGTGTGTTGTGGGTTGTCCCCAGATATGTCGATCGCCATAAGGATTGCTGTATCCTCGGCGTCTGCGACGGCTCCCTGTTGTTGTCCCTTGCGGACCCAACTCTTTAAGATCCTCTCCTGCACCTGTGATACGCGACCGTGTTTGTCGATCATGTGGACCATGGAAAAGGCCGTGCGGTATTCTCCCTCGTAGTCGATTGCTCTGCCTGTTGCATCCCCAACATTTTGGCGGATGATTCGGCGTGATCGAATGTTGAACTTGTTGAGGGGGCTTGGAAATGCTACGATGTCCCCATCTGAGAAGGGTGAAATATATCGTTGTTTCGGTGGGTGCCCAGTCGGTTGTGGTCGTGCCTGCGTGATGCCTTTCCGCTTTTCCATCCCTGAGCTGGTGGTGCGTGATTTTTGAGGGGAGCGTGGTCGTACGTCTATATCATTGTCACTGGCGACCTGTTCGAATTGGCTGCGATGTTTGGAAGGTGCGGACGATCGTTGTGTAGTCTCTTGGCTAGACGCGGTTGTCGGTGGATCGCGTTGTGTTGTGGGGTCGTCCTCCGACTCCTCCTGGTGGGAGGTCGCTTCGTTTTCATCGAGTATCTCGTATTGATTGATGTGGCGATGTGTACGGTGTTGCGTCCTCTGTGAGGGGGGGGGAGGAAGGTTCGCGAGTGTGCTACTGATTCGATTGGTCGTCCTCTCTACTGTCGTGAAGTGTTGTTCGGGTGACAAGGGGGGGTGTCGGTGTGGTATGTCCTCCAGGATCGCCTGGATCTTCGCGTTCTCGGTGGGGCATGAGAAGAAGTCGACTTTCCCTGTGTGTGTGTTAGGTGTGATGACCAATGTTGGGTCGCCCGGTCGAGGTAATGTGACGTTGTCTGGGATGAGGGAAGTGTCTACCGGGAGGATCGTGGTGTAGCAATCCTCATCGAGTGGGCAATTACCACAGTCTTCGCAAATAAGTGTGTTGCGCTTCCCAGCGAGGACTATTTGTCTCGTTTCGCCTGTAATTTCCTTCGTGGACAGAAATGACCCATCGCCTTCTTTCCCTCCTCTGATGGAATGGACCTCCGTTGCGACGATTCCGCATGCTTTGTCTCCTATTATGAGGTGATATAGGATGCCTGTCTTGTCGCCTTGGCGTTGGCTTCCGTCGTATGCAGTGAAGTGTAGATGATTTTGCCGAATCTGTCGGACGTGTCTACCGCAGAAGTTATCTAGTATAGACTTCTTGGCCCCCGAGTCGAGGCACGCTTGAAATGTCCTCTTGTTGGTGGCAGTGGGGGCGTCTGTGAGGGGGTAGCGATCTGGTAGTGCCGTCGCAATGGTTGCTATGGTTGGAGCGTTGCGAACATCGTTGTCCATCGCCTGCGTTTGCTTGGCCTTGTCGTCGAGTTCGTGAGGCCCTGCTGCAGTGGGGGCGTCTGTGAGAGGGTGGCGATCTGGTGGTGCCGTCGCAATGGTTGCTATGTTTGGAGCGTCACTGGCCTCGTTGTCATTAGCCTGTATGTGCTTGACCTTGTCGTCGGGTTTGTTGGGCCCTATTTCTGGTGGTACTGGGCTGTCTTCGTGTGCGCAATCCGCCTTATCGTTGGTGTCATTATCGCGTTTGTGATGTCTCAACATTCTTTGTTGGCACCATTCTTGTCCTGTTTTGTGAGGAGCGATCCAGGTTTGTGATTGATTTTGTTGCATGTCGTTATGAGGGTTTGTGGGAATGGAATCAATTTTTACAAATTCCGTTCCCCTTATATCCTTTATGTTACGTCTGTCAATCTCAGTCCTGGCTCCTCCGAACCGTCAGGCGCTGGCCTGTGTCGTGGACTCCTGTTCTCCTGAGGTAGAACCTATGGCGTCAGATTCTTGTTGGATTGGTTCGCACAATGTCGTGATTATTTTCCTCCATCTACTCGGTGCTTTGGCGGCATAATCGATGGTGTCTGGTGTGACCGGACCTGTTAGGTGTTTCCTCTCCGCAATTTTGCGGACCCAACCCAGGGCGTACATAAGATCCGACCAGTCGTCAAACTTGCCGTCGAGGATAACCTCCGAGGCACAGGTAGAGGATAATGCTCCGTGTGGTCCGTGGCCGACTAGGCCGAGTTCTTGGATTTTGCTTTTGATCTCGTTGCTATCGCAGAATGTACAACGGTCTGCCTGTGAGGGTTTCTTGTTGTTCTGCTGTCGAACATGTGCTATGCGGTCGTTCTCGGCCTTGGGTGCTGGCGGTTTGCTGTCCTCTGCTGCCGATTTGTTGTCCTTTGCTGGGTGAGGTGGTGTATCGCTGTCCTCCTCTGAGCTGGACGAGGTGTCTGTTGAGCCCTGTCGGTCGGGGGTGGGTGATTCCTGATCCTGGTCCGCGGTAGTCGCCTGTATGCTGGCGATGTCGTGTGCCGTGTGAATGTGTGTCCTGGATTTGATTTTCTTGGGCATGTAGGCAGTGGTTTGTATGATGTCCTGCCCTTGTAGCCACTTGCCTTTCCATGCGAATATGCGAAGATACCCGCCGTCTGCCTTTATGAGTCTGTTGGCGTAATCCAGGATCTCCTTGCCGTGTTGGTCGAAGGGAGCCTTTTTTAATGCCGCGAGTCCCTTTTTGAGGTGAGCCGCCGCGTTCTTGCAGGCTGTCTTGGTTACGGAAGGTGGGAGGAAACTATCCCTAGTCCTTGCTGCCAGTTCCCTCTCTGTCGTCTCGGTTGAGATCGTCAAGATGGCGGCTATGGAGGCTGTTGCGGTTACCTTTGCAGCATTCCAGAGTTCGTTAACTTTCTTGTTCCAGATATATCGTACGACTTCGTGCGGTAGTTGTGCCTCCAATGTGGAGTTCCCTTTGGCGCAATTTGCTCGCATGAGGTGGCTGCGGATCTGTCTGTTTTTGAGCCGACGGATGCTTTTGATGTTAGCTTCCGCTGTGTCTTCACTAGGATCAGATATTATGTCTATTGTCCGGATGTGTTGACACACGTCACAGATTGTCCTGTAGGCGTCATCGCCAGTGTTGGCTGTGGACACTGCCTGCAGAAATTCAGGGAGATCTGAGATCTTTGCCTGCTGCGAGCGGATGGCTGCCAAGAGTTGGATGTTTGAGTTCTCCTGTTCTTGCCTTTCCTTGTGTTTGCCTTTGATTGCTTTGTGTGTCGCAGTGTCACCTGGCTTCCTCTTTGGAGCGGTGTCACTAGGCTTGCTGGTGTTGTTGTGTCTGCTTTTGACATTGGGAGACGTTTGTTTTCCGTCCTGCTGTTGTGACAACTGGTCCAGTTGTCGTTGGAGGCTCGCGATTGTCTTTTGGATAGCTTCCAGCTGGTCCCCTTTGGTGGGAGTGTTGGAGGATGCAATGGAGGACACCTCCTCTGGGTCTTGTTGTGCCAATGGGGGTGTCTTGTGTGAGCCCCATGCAAGTGGAGGGTCTCTCGAGCCTGTTGGGTCCACTGTGGGGGTTTCCCGCAATGTTGTTGAACCTGTTGTGGGGGTTTGTGGTGGTCTGGTTGTGGGGCTTGGAAGGTCAGGGAACTCGTCCTGACTATGCCATGCCTTCTGAGACCTAGTCCCTTTCATGTCTGTGAATTGGTTCGTGAATGTGGTTGTATTTGTGTTCTTTGTTGTTGTTGTTTTATTTTATTTTTTTATGGTTATGATTGTCGTGTGAGTTTCGTGTGTTAGAATGTATGTTCGTTTATTTTTATTGTGCTGGCGAGGTTCGCGTTGGCCCAGAACCTAGTTGAGTTGATGCTAATCGTCTAAACGGGTAAGGTGGGTTTAATATTTTAGCATGGTGTTTTCATCTTTGTGGGAGACGCTCTGAGTTTCAACTTTCAGTTTGCTGAAGGTTTTCTTATCTTTTTTTTGCTCTTTGGGTCGCTTAGTTCCTTGGTTTGCGGTGTGTGTTGTTTTCGATGTTTTCTCCTGTTTTTCTGGGTTCAGTGGTGGGTTTCATCCTTGTTGTGAATGAGTCTGTGCTTAGATTCTCTTTGTTATCGTCGTGTGTGTTCGTCTCTCGTTGTAATTTGGGTCGTGGTTTTCCGTTGGGGTTCTTGTGTGTTTTCGATGTTTTTTTGCTTGTCTTTCTGGGTTCAGTGATGTATTTCACTCTTGTTTTTCTTGGAGCAGGTGTTGTAGTTCTCTTTGTCGTCGTCGTTTGTGTTCTCTTTTCGGTCTGAGTGTCCGTTGGGGTTCTTGTGTGCTTTTGTGGTTCGTTCGTCGTTTTCGATCGTTTGAATGCCTTTGTCCTTGTTGGCATTCTTTTGACAATTTTTTGCAGCTTGTTGGCACGCGAGGCCAAAGTCGGTCGGTCTTCATCCGCAGGTTTGCTATCTACAATGTTGTACACGGCGAACAAACCGCTGATTGGATGTTCACAATCATCTCCTAACAAAGGCAATCTTCTCAGGAGAGTGTTTGACTATATGAGCATCAAAAAATGTTTTATATAATACGCACAATGAAACACGAAATTAGTGAAAATGGCGTAGAGCGGGCGTCGGTTGTTCGGAATAGTATTTGCACAAAGCCGATCATTGCTTGTTCAGTTTCTTTACAACTCTACTGCTCTATCTTGTCGTGAGACGACAGCACCACCAGCACCACCAGCACCACCAGCACCAGCACCGCCACCAGCAGTTGAGACGGCGTTACTTGGTCGACGCAGCTGTCCGAAGGGTTGCACGTCAGTACTGATACTTGACATTTCGATGTTGCTGTTTGCGTTGCCGGCTACTTCTTGGTAGGTTCCACTCCCCCCTCCCCCCGAGGAGGAGGATGAGAACGCGCTACGCCAAGGACGCGCGAATACTGTCCTCACTGTTGAAGTTGTTTCCCCTCCCTCCCCCCCGCTATTATTGTAATTGCTATTATTGTTTTCCTCTTGGGAAGGACCCCCCTGGCTGAGGCCAATGATGGGACTGAATTGGGTGCTACTATCAATGGTATTGTAGACACCCAACGCTCTCTCTTTCTGTCTCTTTTTCTGGACCAATCTTCCTCCAACGGCGCCAACAATGACCAACAATACGACGAGACTGGCACTGAGTGAGTTGAACATGGAGGAAGGAGGCGACGCTTCCTCGACGATTCGTACCCTTTCGCCATCTTCGTCAATGTACTCCTCAGCAATGTATTGTGTTATCGTCTCGTCTGCGATTCCATTGACAACATCTGGCAGATTAATTACCACGTCAATGCCGCTGTTAGCCTTCAATAAGATATCATCGCCAACGTCCTTTGTGACACTGAACACGGGAATGCCAACAGAGTCCACGTTCGTCCCCATGCCTGCGGCTCCGAGAGTGATAATGTCGTTGTTCTCCAAGACGTAAACAATTGCTGCAGCACCTCGATCCTCCGCAACGACGGCAATGTTGGAGACGGGCAAAAAACATTTCACCTCCTCGACTTTTACGAAGAGCACTTTATTTTGCAACGACGAAGCGGTGTTCAGTAGGGGGCTGTCAAGCATATTGCAGTAGTGACAAGATTCTGAGCTGTCGCAGAACTCGAAGATGTTGGCCGGTTCGACCAAGTAAGCTTGCGAAGGGAAGTCAACTTTTTCATTCCTGTCGACGAAAAAATCGGTCTGCCCCGCTTCCACGATTCCGTTGTCTTCCTTCTTCATACTGTTGGGCTTTAAAATCTGCAGCTCGGTCATTTTGATTTCCGTCGTTCTCGTTTCCTTCAAAATTTCGGTCGTGTTTTGCGTGATAACCGAGCCATCTTTAATCTCCGGGATCTGAACCAAAGCGATGCCTCCCTGATCTATTCGGTTGGACAACCAGCTGCCGTTGTCATTCTGGATGTTGAAGACTGGGATGGTGGTATCATCGCCCGACGCATCGACCATAGTATAGGTGTAGCCAAAGTCATTGGCGACGATGACTGCGAGCACATTGTGGGAAGCCAGTTGATCAATCAGCACCTCCCACTCTTGGATACAGAACGTGTGCCGAGAGTCCACAAAGCCTATCTTCCCCCCCAGCTCTGCTCCGTTCAGAACCCCCTGTTGGTTGTCCAAAAAGTCGTGACAAACGTCACAGTTCACACCCTCCCCGGCCTTGCTATCAATTACATCGACAAGTACCCCACACTCTGACGCAATCTGTACTTTCTTAATTTCAGCTTCAAAGGAGGGAAGGGAATCCGGACCAAATGTTGCCTGGCCAGCAAAGTGGCAGACTCTCCCCCCCCCCCCTCCATCACCCCTCAAATAACAAATGCTAGCCTGTGGCAAGACACCTTCACCTTCAATCACGGGAAAGAAAGACTCACCCCAACCGTCACGAACCTTCGGAAGCCGGCCAATAACTTCGTCATACTCGGGGTCATTAGGATCCATGGCAACGAAAGATTTGATAAACATGGCGCTGCTGTAGTCAATTATGTAGGTGCTAATGGTCAGTTCGAAGGGGATCGCATAAGGGGCGACTGCGAGTGGCAGGAAATTGCTGTGTACATATGGAATGATTACACCGACAGCCCCAGCCTTTTCAGCTATCACGCTAAGCTCTTGATAGGAGCCACAGTGAGTATTGTCCTCGTACTTTCTTTCTGAGAACAGGGCGATATTGCCAGAAACTTTGCCTGCGTTCGTCAAACCTTTTACGACACACCCGCTGCAGTAATACAAATTATTTTCAGGACAAATAACTTCAAATGTTGCCTGGACAATTTTAGCAGTTTCGGGGGAGAGGTCTGTTATGGCAGGAGACTGCAAGGTGCCAGGTATTGAAAGTTTAGTTTAGGGTTAGCGTTAGCGTTAGCGTTAGCGTTGGCGTTAGCGTTGGCGTTAGCGTTGGCGTTGCAGCATCTTCAGCGAGATAAAAAATCCAAAAGGCAAGGAGGGGTCAGCTCATCAGGCGCACATTCCCACTCACATAAAGACTGTGCACAGCGGGGTACCTCCACTTTGCTGACCAGGGAGTAAGGATGTCCACATAAGTTCGGTCTACAACCACCTTCGGATAGATACCAGGCACGGAGGGTATCATGTTGTCAAAATTGATAGTCTGCACAATGTGAAGAAGTTAGCAGAGGTTCCAGACTTCAACCCGCACAAACAAACAATGCTACAGAAAAAAAAACTCACCTCAACTCCTCCATTCACAATGGATGCCCCATCCGAGTTCGTAACCATACAAACAGGAATATCAACCAAGTGGTTCTCAGTAGTCGATCCGGCAACAATAGGCAGCACACCCTGCGTATCCTCGTCTATTATCACCACTGCAGACGCCCCTATGGCAATGGCATTGTTCACCTTGTCCTCAAAAGAGCAAGCACAAGTACGGCATCTGTAAACTATTAAAACAAAAGGCGTCGAGCCAACTAACCCCTCCGGAACCTGGAGGGAATCGCAGGCGGTGGCAGGGTCCGCGTACTCGACGCGGAGGTCCCTGTCGAATACGTCCAGCGATTCAGAAGGGAAACCAGAAAATGCTGCTGCCTGGCAACCTATGTTGGTGGTGGTTGTTGGGGACTTGGCAATAATGTGCTGGAAGCGGATGTAATCAGACAGCACATCAGCACGAGAATTGAGAACCAATACAAGAACAGTCGTCAGAAAGAGGAGAACATGGGGACAAGAGGGGTTCAGAAGTGTCATGCTCCAGGTGTTCCTGTTGGTCTATTCCCTGTTTAAAAAATATATGAAAGAGAAAGAGTGTACAGTTTTACTAATTGGACGTGTGGCTAGGATTTCCGGACACCTTTAATTCCTTTAATTCCGTATATTCTGAAAATAGGGTGCCTCAAGTTGCTGAGTCTATCTCGATATCGGGGGGGCCGATATCCGATATCTGTCAAAAATTCTCTCACAATTACAGAAAGTGGCAATAAAAAGCACAATTTTTGGGGAACTAAGCTATGTCTCTCATTCTTTCTATCTTTAGGCGCTGTAACTCCATTTATACTTAGGCCACCCTCCTCCATTTTTTCAAGCATCTTGCTTTCTCTAGCTTGGTGTTGTCGGAAAAGAAGTCCCAATGGGGCAATGCAGCTCATTGACTGGGGTTCCCTCTGAAGAACAGCAACCTTTTCCACATCCTCTACAACAGCGAGCGGAGGAAGTTGCAAAAAACAACAGAGATGAGCAACAACTCTCATCCTCGTCTATGTCTCCCATGACAACCCCAACCCCAACCCCAAACCCAACCCCAAACCCAACCCCAACAATGTCACTGCCATTACCTCCGTCAATATCAACAACCACCAACCCAAAAGACTTTCTCTTATCAGAATCTAATTCGACTTCTTTCGACGAAACAGATTATGAAACGGTAGCAAGTGAAAACGAATCACGTAACTCTTCCTCGCGGTCACTGCTGCAAAAATCATCCAGCAGTTTGGATGGTGATCGGAGTCGATTGAATTCCCGAGACAATATGGAAGACGGCAAAGAGGAGCAAGACGAAAATGACGACCCTTTACAGGCGCTAGAGAAGGCGATGAATGTTGTCGACAAGGAGCTGGACATGTTTGCTGAGGAGGAGGAGGTGAGTAGTTTAAGGCGACTCTTGACATGAATTGATCAGAACAGAGGCTAATTAGTTGCCAGGACGAGCTTTTCTTCTCATCAGGACCAGAAGCCTCCCCACAATGTCTCGATGTCAGCTATAACGATGACCGCGACACTTTTGGGGTAAATGACAACGAGGGTGACGGTGACGGTGGCAAAGAAAACTTGGAAATGTCTATGGAAGATTACGCCCTCAGTGTGAAGAAAATAACGCGTGTATTGACAAAATGTAGGCTGTTGCGTCGCAAGGCTGAACTACTGCAGGTGGTTGGAAAGTTCGACCTCTCTTCACAAGTCCTCGAAGAGGAGATTAAAGCAGCTTCCAACACATTACAAATTTCAGTGAGTGCCCCCTTTGAGCGAACTTTTACGAACATAATTGAGGCAGACGACGATGTAAATATTAATTTGAATTCCACCGAAAATGCACCAATTTTCAACACTGAGGAGATGGGAGGGTTTTTTAGGTGAGCGAGTTAAGTTCGTCACCCGAATTTCGCTGAGCTAAGCTAACTAACTCATTTTGATGGCCGCCTACTAATATATATATATATCACAGCACGCCGACTGGTGAAGTAAACAGCAACTTCAACAAGATGCCCTTTTCCGCCTCGCCCTCTGTGACGACGAGGGCGAACACGGCAACGTCGGTAACCAACAGTGTCGAGGATCTCGACCCCAACAGCATATCGCTCGACGACCTCAACGACAGTATCTTGATTGATAATAGGGAAGAGAAGGTGAGTTGATTTTGTTTGCGACTAGCCTAGATCTCAGTAACGTCGAAAATGTGTTAACTCGATAACGCACTCTCAGTTTGTCTCTTCCTCCAATCAGTATTCCCAGAAGCTCAATTTGAGAATAGCAGATGCACACCATAACCTGGGCACGACAAACCGACTTTTAAATCTTCTGGACAAATCAGAAGAGCACTTACAAATTGCTATTGGCATCAAAACATCAGAGCTGGGGGGAGGTCACGAGAGTGTGGCAGAGTCTATGAATTCACTGAGCTTGACCATGAAGTTGAATGGCAGGGAGGATGATAGCAAGGAGTATCACAGAAGGAGCATGAGGATCTTTCACGACAACAAAGAACTTGAAAGGATCAATAGCTGGTGGTGGCACAATGGTGGCCGGTAACAAGGGTGGGATTTTTAAATAAAGTAGGAATTAAAATGAAAGCAGATTCGTCGGGGGGGGTGCTATGATTTGAGGGGATGTTCTACAGGGTTTCATTTAGCGCTTCTCTCACGTGTTGGTCGTGTGTGTGAAGGCGATTCTTCACTAAATTTATATGCATCTCCACTTCTTATTTACTACGCGTTCAGCTGTTGTCACTTTCTATCAATTATCGTCCAGCCCCTTGCCCTCCAAAGGCCTATCCCCCTCTTTCATCTTCCGTTGTAAGGTGTTCACCAGCATCTCTTCCTCTCTTTCGAGCTCATTCACTATGCGCTCCTTTTCGTTCTTTAGGTCTTTCATTCTTGCCAGCATTTTCAAAACTCGCTCCTCCTCCAACATCTCTGCCTGCGATTGTTGTCGCATGTGCCGCTCCTTCAGATTCTGCACTTCCATTATCAGTGACTGATTCTTCTGCCGCTCCTTTCGCAGTAAAATCCGAACCTCGTCTACACCCATATCCTTCTCGGCCTCTTCCATCTGACGTATAGAGTCGTCCTCAATTCGCCCTAAAGTAAATGGCACGCTACTATGGTTCCTCGCCCCCTCCCCAGCAATGGGTGGGATGAAGCTGTTCTTCCTTTGTGGGGACATGGTAGGGGAGCCACCATCGTGAGAGGACAGTGACATCGAACGCATACGCGCGTGTGCATCCTCTATAGTCGGTTTTGAGCTCTGTCTGTGAGGAGAAATGGCAGACATATTGAAGAAATCGAAGCAACACAAATGTCAGTCTTTCAAGGATATTTTTCTTCCCTCTCTTCTTCCTTAGGTTCCTCTTTGAACCTCGAATCTGGATGATACAGTAAGAAAGCTGGCTTTCGATTATGTGAAAACGGGAAGGGACGTTGAATTACCAGCACGAAAATCTTTTTGCAATCCAAAAGAAGGAACACATACGTTTCACAATGGTTAAACTTCTCTCACTCGCGTCTATATTTACAGCAGGTAGGACACATCGAATTCGGGAAGAATTCACTTCCAATTTTTAGGAAGGAAGATAGACCGACCTGGCCGCGCTTCGGTTTTCGTGAGAGAAAATAGTAGCCAGAGGCAAAATGGACGCTTTTTTAGTGGCAAGTTGTCGAGATCAATCTTGTCCTCATAAGTATGTCAAAATTTAATTTTCTAACACTTTTTATTATACCACAAAAACCCCTTACAAATCTTCAACCTGTTAAAAGCCGCGGCCTTTACAGCCCCTGCTTCGATCGCAACTAAGGCGACACAACTCTCTGAGTCACGTGCCGACCTTGAAGTTCTCGCCGGCAAGCTCAATCCCCTGGTGAAGTTTTATGACCCGCTCAACCTTGCCGAGGCTGAGTTCTGGGGAGCTAGCAATGAGGCTACCATCGGCTTCCTCCGCCACGCTGAGATCAAGCACGGACGCGTAGCTATGTAAGAAAAATGCTGTCATTGTGTGCGCTCTGTATTGAGCGCCTTGCCAGTAAATTAGACCGTTCGATTTTTCGTCTTCTAACATTTTTCATTGCCCTTGCCATTTTTTTTTCATTGCCCTTGCCAACAGGTTTGCCTTTGTTGGCTATATTGTGCATGCAAACGGTTTGAAGTTCCCCTGGGCTCAGCAAATGGACGGAACCCCCTTCCCCGATAACACGAACCCCCCCGCTTTGTGGGACCAGACGACTGATGAGGCTAAGTGGCAGATTTTTGCCGTCATTGGCTTCCTTGAGTTCTGGAGTGAACTTTCCACCTCGAATAACAAACATTACATGGCTGGTGAGTGGAGTGAGAGCAGTGCTGAGAATACTTATCCTATATTTATACCCATACCTGTGCCTGTTCTAATGCTTTACTACTTTACTACTTTACTACTTTACTGCTTTACTTATACTTACCTTTTGAACGGAAAACGCGACGAACGCCAACAACAAACAATTTGCAGGTGGCCGTCCTGGCGATTTCCCTGACTTCAATTCCGGCCCTGATGGAATTCCCCACCCCGTCCCGTTTAACCTCTTCGATCCTTTCCGGTTGAGCAAGAACAGAAGTGCCGAGAAGAAGGAGAAGGGTTTGTTGGCTGAGATCAACAACGGAAGGCTCGCTATGATCGGGTGAGTGTGTTCGGTTTTCGAAGGAAGGGGGAAGCTTGTGGCCACTTACTGACTTATTTCTCTTTCAAATCAAATCAAATCAAATCAAATCAAATCAAATCAAATCAAATCACATTCGCCCACCAGAATCATGGGTTTCCTCGCTGAGCAGACTACCGAGGGCTCCGTCCCTGCTCTCAAGGGCATTGTCCAGCATTACGATGGGGAGGTCATGGCTCCCTTTACCACGAATATCATTGGCATGCCCTTCAATATGTAAGAATATATTCTCTGAGAATGGAAAGATGGAGCTGTAAACGTCTGTGAGATCAAACTGAAATTGTTTGAGAGAGAGGTGACAACTTTGAATATGGATGTTTCAGTTTCGATGAAATAGCATGGCAAGTTTTGCACCGAATTTTCGCTTGTTACATCACTGCATTCTTTTCTAGGTGCGGTAAATGCAATCTCTCTCTCATTAATCATTTATTATTAATCGAAAGTACACCACCGCATTCACTGCTTCGTCTTCACTTCCCACTGCTCCCAAAACCGCTGAACGATGCGACGAACTCGTTCCAAACTATTTTTCAGTAACACCTGAAATTTTTTTTGATGTGATAGGTTAGCGCTGTCATTTTCTTTCAATTGATTTCCGACAATAAACGAGAAACTATGCACATACCTTGTCCTTTACGCCGTCTTCGACCAGTCTCCCTTTGCAGTTCTTTACACCATAACCGTGGGGAGCCTCCTTAGTTACAGCTGAGGAAATTATGACCTCGTTCAAAACGAGTATGTCCTGGTTAACCCACTCAACATCGTTGCAGGCTTTCACAAGCGTGTCGAATAGCGCTTGTGCCTCCTTCGACGCGTCCTGATTGAGGTGCTTTAAGCTCTCCTGACAAAGTGCAAGAGCACGCCTCTCTTTCTCTTGAATTTGGCGCTCTGAAATTGGCCCCAGCTTTTCACTCTCCAAACCCCCCTCCGAAAGGACATCAATTCCAGGCTTTACTATCTCGCAGGCCACAACTTCCCCCAAGTTCACCATCGTGAAATTGCTTGTAAGGGTGGTGTGGACCACCTCATGAAGAAGTACCAGAGTATTTGAGAAAGCATCGAGTGTGTAAACAACACCAACGAGGGGTTTATCAGGAGCCGTTGTTGACAAGGTCAAAGATACAGTCGCGCTGAGCGGATATTTTCTGAGGAGAGTGGTGGTAGCAGCTGTCATGTCCATGGTTACTTTGGGTTGGAATTAGTTGCGGGGGGGGGGATGTGTTCGTGGGGGGTCGACGGTGGTCGACTGGTGATAAAAAAGTTCTCCAGGCACTTGCTTTGACTCTAGAAGTGGTCTTGTGAGGTTGAAAATTTCAGGTCAAGGGGAACTCCCTGTGAAGGCAAGATGGTTTGGCTCGCACCAGCCAAATAAGACAAACCTCACGTTTGTCTCAATTACTGATTAAAAACTCTTTGATCCGCTTGATCTGCGAGTACCTTCAGATCTTGAGCTAGCGACTACAAATACTATAACTAAGTATTTGTGTTTGTTTCAAACGACCTGCCGTCCTTCCATCGTTCTCAAAAGTCACATTCTTCCCCCTTTCCATCGCTAAAAAATGATTTCTGCAATTGCGTGGGTCCCAAAGGGTGCCGCTGCTCCTAATCCAAAGCGCTACGAAATGAGCCAGGCCGAAATAGAAATGCTCCAGGAACAGGCTGCCTCAATGGAAAACCAGCTTAGTGGCTCTGATGCTGCTGAACCTGCCCTCGGCGGCAGTGGTGCCGACGTGTCAAAACAAACAGAACATGGCTCGGCCTTCGACGATCTACCACCTTGTGACACAGATGACCTCCCCGACGACCTAAAAATGGACGAATACGAGGACGATGTCACAAAACACAATCGGGAGCAAATGGTTGGCAATCTGATTGTCGGCAAGGAGAGCGAGGTGGTGGGCACAAATGTCGGAGAAAGTGGGGTTCCCGAGGAGAGAATCGACGACGAGGAGGAAGATGACGATGATAAGGAGGAAGAAAATGGTGACGACGGCGATGATGGCGATGATAGCGACTCAGACCTCTCCGTGGACGACTTCGACCCAATGGCTGAAGACACTCGTGAATACACTCCGATCAATGTTGCTGGGTTAGAGGCCATGGGACTAGCACCCAAGGGACAGCCTCAGCAGTACTATGCCAACGACGAGGACGAAGAAGACAGCGATGAAGAGGACACGAACATTCTTGAGACAGATGCACTCTGTCTAGTTGGGACCACTGATGAGGATTTCTCAGCACTGGAAGTCTATGTCTATGAAACCAACACAGGTAACCTCTATGTACACCACGACATTGCTCTTCCGGCTTTTCCCATATCTATTGCTTGGGGCGACATCAACCACAAAGGAGAGGCGGGGAACTTTGCAGCGGTGGGAACTATGAACAAAGGAATCGAGGTCTGGAATCTCGACGTGCTAGACGCACTGGAGCCGGCCTTTGTGTTAGGCGGCGAGGGCGAGGGGGGCGCGCTGGTAAAGGGGAGCCACGAGGATGCAGTAACCTCACTCTCTTGGAACAAATCCCACCGCCACGTCATTGCCTCCGGTTCTGCTGACAAGACTGTGAAAATCTGGGATGTTACCTCATATGATAGTGGGCCGTCAATGACATTCACCCACCACAAAGATAAGGTCAATTGCGTCAATTGGCACCCTACTGAAGGAACCATCTTGGCTAGCGGAGGGTTCGACAAGAGGGTTTGTGTTGCCGATGCAAGGTCCGCTGATGGTTCCAGTTGCAAGTCTGCCAAGCTTGGAAATTGCGACGTCGAGAGCGTTTTTTGGGACCCTTACAAGCAGGAGCGCTTAGTTGCTGCTGGTGAGGACGGCACAGTTGTTTGCTGGGATGTGCGCAACATGTCAAAAAAATTGTGGACTTTCTCAGGGAGCGAATACGGAATAAACGATATCGCATTCAATCCGAACGTTGCAGGGATGCTCGCCACTGCCAGCGCGGACAAGACAGTTACCATCTGGGACACACACAGCATCCACAGCAATGACCCCATTCAAATTGCCAGCAAGGAGATGGGGGGCGGAAAATTGTTATGTTTAGGTTGGTATCCGAGTAGTGACTGGTTAGTCGGCTGTGGGGGAACAGGTGGGCAGCTCGCTCTTTGGGAGATGGGACAGGAGGACGCTATTGTCAAGACTTTCGGTAGCAGAAGGAACGGCGACGTCTCTGGGGCGGTTGGAGTCGAGGAAAGTGAAAACGCCAAGACCGGCAACGACATTGAAATGGAAGGAGCGCTTCCGACACCACCGCCACCACCAGGATCGACAGCAAAGTCCAAAAAGAGTGGCAACAAAAATAAAGCAAGCGGAAAGAAAAAGAAAGCCCACAAAAAGAGATGAAATATTTGACTGAAACGTTTTGTTTGAACACCCCTTTTTTGATATCTGTCTTATTCATTTGTTGGTGTCGGTCCGCTGTCTCTCTCTCTTCTTTCCTTCCCCTCGTTTCAACCTACCCCCCCCGGTTTCGTAACTACCCCCTCTCTCTCACTTAAAAACTAAACCTTCAGCTACCGAAATATTGTACCTCACATTCACTAGTTACTATCGCCCGCGAATAAGGTGAGTTTCAGGACATACACGAAGAGGATGATGTCGATAATAAACGCGATAGAGAGCGCCATCGTGACTTTCTTGAGGATGGCCAGGAAAACGACCAAGGCGAAGAGAAAGACACCGAAGCCAAGAATATGCACAGTCTTGACCCCCTGTGACATCATAACTGACTCTTCGATGAGACGGTCTTTGGCTGACATCTGCAATGGGAGTCATTGTTGAGAGTTCGTTGAAAGTAACGGTTTTGCTGTGTCAGTTTAACCGAACGAACTGGGTGCTAATAATTTTTGCGCCTTAGGAGATTCGAACGCTGCATAGGTATACTTACCTCCTGTCGCTTCTTGAGAATGACGTAGGAGAAGGCTATTCCAACAAAGATGAGCATAATCATCCCAAATATCTCTGAACCGTTCCAGTCATCATTCTTACTTAGGCCAATTTTCTGGCAGTCCTTATCGCAAGTACGACTGTGTTGCCATAGATTCGCACAGATTCCATTCTCACCAACGACTTCACCATATTCGAGTTCCTTATCATCGTCATACTGTTTTTGTGCATGTATGAGTATTTTGAGTGGGTGATTGATTGTAGGGGGGCGAAATTTGGGGAAATGTAAGGGTTAGAAGCAATCGTCTCGTCATCACCAGGTCATCACCAGGTCATCACCAGGAGGTGTGACTCACCTCTCCGTTCTGGTCTGTGCAAGGGAAGCAAGTACTGAGTGCGAAGCCGGCCCCGCCCATATCCCACGCATTGTCATTATCAGAAAGCTTCCGAACATTCTTCCTATCGTTATCATCACCGGCATCATCATAGTCCTCATTGTTGATGTCATAAGCTATGTCATCATTATCGCATGATACCTCAATAGGGTATCGACAATATTGATCTGAGTAGGCGACCATGGTAACGTCCTGGTTGGTACAGGGATTGCAGCCGATCTTGTAGTAGTAGCCGTCGTCTTCGTCTTCTTTGCACTGAGATTAATGTGTTTTATGCATTGCGGTTGTTGTTGTGGTGTGTTGTTGTGGTGTGAGCAGAAGCAGGAGCAGGAGTAGGAGCAGGAGCAGGAGCAAGACAAAAGTGATTGCAAAGTCTAAGATTAAGACCCAAATTTCAGCACACTAACTAACCTCCAATATCTCATCTTTGTAGTCGTATCCATAGGCTTCAGCCAAAGAATCGACAAACTTCTCAACCTTCAGGATCATCGTATACGCCTCATTGACTGAGCAGTACCTCCTGTGGGCGGTGGGGGTTAGCATGGTATTCATTTGCTATTTCGTTGCATTTTTGTGACTTACCTGTTGCTATAATCATCGTCATACAACGACCACACGATAACATCAACGCCCTTCTTCCAGTTGATGCACCTCAGGCCCTGCATCGAATAGTCTCGCCAATCATAGATTTGCATACCTCCTCCACCTGCATCGTCGCCCTTGTCGTCGCCCTTGTCGTCGCCATTGTCGTCGCCCATGTCGTCGCCTTCGTCATTGCCATTGTCGTCGTACTCATCATCTCCATTGTCGTCTCCATCGTCGTCTGCAGCCAGAAATCGAGGAATCTTCCAGCCTATGTCGTCTCTAACCTTCAGATTACGACTGACTGACTCTCCAAGGCTTACAGAGAGGCCGGACATCTCTGTTGGCAAAAGGGCTGCTGTGAGGGCGATAAGAACAGTAAAAGGCTGCATTGTTGACAAATATACGCAGCTAATATTTTCAGTAGACGGATTATCTGAAAAAAAAATGCTAATTATACACAATAGGTGCACAATGACAGTCTGGATAGTCAAACATCCACATATTTTTGGCAAAAATAAAAAGATTTTTCTGTCGGGCCTTTCTTCGTGAAAACCTCGCAACCCAACCGTAGAGAACTCAAACCTTTGGAGAGTGAAAATTATAATCGTAAATACTTCAGATACCTTCCGATCCTCACCTCACTGAAAGTCTCAATAAAAAACAAGTGTCTCTCGACGACCCATATACTACAAACACACGGAACAAACCACACAGAACTCTGCGTAATCTTGGGATGATTGTGGTGTTCCTGCTCCTGGTGTCGGTCTTCAGCTGTCAGGGGTTCCATTTGGCCGCTCCCCGGGCCAGCCCAGCTTATCGCCTGTCCCCGCATCGCTATCGAAGCGCGGCACCTACGATCTACCTGGCTAGCAGCAACGAGGATGGCGGGGGAAACAACAACAACAACGTTACTGATGATTGGAACAATGGTGATGGTGGTGGCGACAGTGGAAGTAACCCAGACAAAGAAAATGTGAGTACATTTCTCTGCGATAGCGAAAAAAGATACCTGGCAGCGCGGCGGCGTGGGGATATAGCTCGAATTTGGTGAATTATCTGATTTCTTCCATCTCTGACAGTTTTCTCCACTTCTCATAAAAACATCTTTTTAAAATGAATTCATACAAAATCCAACCACAGCCAATATCGAATTTCTTGAAGAATTTCAACACTGAGGAGGCGAAGGAAGATGCCCGTGTCTACTCAGCTTCATTAATAACAGCCCTAATAATCAGACTCTTCATAATTGAGCCGCGGTATATTCCGTCATTGAGCATGTACCCCACCTTTGATGTCGGAGACCAGCTCGCTGTGGAGAAAGTGACCAAGATTTTCAGGCCCCCCAAGAGAAGGGAGATTGTCGTTTTCAATCCGCCTGAGAAGTTTAGAGAAATGATTGTAGATCTGGACCAGGTGAATGGGGAGAAAAAAAGCAAGGAGGCTTTGATCAAGAGAGTTGTAGCGGTGGAGGGAGACGTTGTCTATGTGAAGGGTCGCGTTTTGTACGTCAACGAGGAGGCCCAAGATGAGCCATTCACCGCGGAACGGCCTAATTACGAATACGGCCCTGTCCGCGTCGGACCAGGTCAAGTATTAGTGCTGGGCGACAACAGGAATAAGAGCTTCGATGGGCACGTTTGGGGTCTCTTGCCTAAGGAGAATATCATTGGGAGGGCAGTGTTCACATACTGGCCCCCATGGAGATTAGGTAACAATAATATGCCATAACGGATGATGAAGCATTATGAGAGCTGGGAAATTGCAGATTAACAAAAAAAACAAGCTCGACACGACACGAACCCCATTCTTCTTCGCAAAATTCATCTAGTATTTGCGTTATATCATCATTCGTCATCATCGTCATCATCGTCATCATCATTGTAATTTTCATTGTAATTTTCATTGTCTTCATCATCGACAACATCATTAACGTCATCTTCATCTTCATCTTCACCTTCATCTTCATCTTCATCGTCATCACCGCCCAACCGCACAATAGCGAACCTATTCAACTTTTTGCCACCCGCAACATCCCACCTTCCCAACTTGTGCTCTTGCCCAAGAGCGCACACAGCGATTTCCCCACCCTCCTCCCCCCCAATGTCAATGGCATTCACGTATCCCTTACAGTTAAGTCGTCCAATCTGTTCCATACCCCGCTCAGAGTTTATGGCCCCTGTCCGACATTCCCAGAGGTTGATTCCTCCGTCATTGCTTCCTGTCATAGCAAAATCGCTTCCCTTGAGAGTCGCCGAACTGACGATCCCTATTCCATCATTTTTATTTCCATGGCTCTCTGCAACCTCAGCCACAGCCTTCTTCTTCTCTCCATACCACAGACCGACCTTTCCGTCTTCACCCCCCGTCAAAAACCACTCGTCATTAACAGCGGAAACTGTGCTCAGCGGCTGCGAAGAGGCGCCAGGTCTAAAAATGAAATGGCTGTCCTCGTTGACTTTCCAAGATCTGGCGGTGCGGTCTCGTCCTACCGTGAAAATCGACGGTCGATAGTACGAAGAAATACCACTAACACCGGACTGATGTCCGTACAACGTTTCAATGTATCGGATGGGTAGTTGTTGCTGTTGCTGTTGCTGTTGCTGTTGGTTGGGGTCGGATTCTTGGGGGGGGGACGACAGTACAGATAACCATTGCGAGAAATCCCACCGCCGCACACACCGGTCCGCGCTACAGCTGTAGAGCTCATTCGTGCCACGACGAATCGTCAGACCAGTTATTGCGTCCTTATGTCCAGTCAAGTTCAAAGGCACAGGGTACCCACCCCCGCCATTGAGACGGCAGTCAAACACTCTCACCCGGCCGTCACGGCTACCCGCCAAAACACCCCAACCACCAACGCTCTCCAAGCACAGAATTTGATCGTTCTGGTTCCCTCCTTTTTTCTTCCACGAGGGAATCGGTATAATAGCAGATTTCTGAAGAGTGTTGAGGTCATACGAGTAGAGAGAGGTGTCCTTGCTGGCAGAGTAGGCCGTTTTAGGACCATCCTTACTCAAACAACAAGATGTCAAGGAAAGGTGGTGCGATTTGATGAGTGTAATACTGCTATCGTAGCCGTCGCTGGAGGTACTGGTTTTCATAAGACGGTTCGATATTTTAGTTGCAATCTTGGTCGTGTATTTGCCTGTAATTTTCTGTCGCTCAATCCTCATGACATCGCCCATACGGTTGTTCTCGTCGTACCCATCCTCGTCAGAGGATGAATCTCCGGAGGAGGAACCATCCGGCCTGTTCGCTACGCCTGCCCGTACAGATTCTATGTACTCATTGGCCACACGAACTTTCCTCTGCTCATACGTTTCTTTATTGTCGTCGTCGGAACTATCAGACACGTTACCAGACATATCATACCCGGCTTGATCATCATCACTGTCATTGTCAGAAGAACTAACATCGTCAGCGAGAAAGTTGTTGTTGGGTGATTTCATTGCTTTTTTCGGAGATTGGAGCTTGTTGTTGTTGTTGTTGCGAGGCGACTTGGAATTTGGCTTTGGGGAGTTTGTGGCCGTCGACCTACCGCGAGGATCCGGAGACCTGGTTCGTTTAGGCATTGTTAAACAGTTCCTCCTACCAAAGGTGTTGGTTGGATACCAGGCAATGAAAATAGGCAGAGAGAGCCAGGAACGTTGAGTTGTTCGATTAATTCACTGAGCGAACGTAGTAGTCCAATATATATGCGATGGTATGGTTTAAAGAAATATCGATGTTCTGGTCAGAGGATGAGGAAGGGTTTTTCACATTTTGGTGAATTTTGGGGTGGAACTCACCGTATTTTTCTGCGGTAGGTATAGTGCATTATGACGCTTTCCAAGTTTACGATAGCACTCTCTTATTGTCATAATACTTCGTAGCGCAAACTTTACAACATTTTTTTCAACAAATATTATGACAGGACATAAGTATTTCCGATCACGAGCGTCCATGAACTGCCTCCTCCTTTATGAGGACCTTTTCTGCCGCCCTTATTCTCCGCATTAACAGGAGAGGAACCTCTTTTCCACCGGCGGCTGGCCACCAACTCCCCCCCTCGGCTATTGTTTTCTGGCATTTTTTCATGTACGCCTTTTGCTTGTTTGCGATCTTTAACAATGACTCTGCAACCACTTCGACCTTTTCGCCATTTTGAATGACTACACGCTTGTCGTTAATCGGCGTCTCCGGCCTCTTATCGAGTGGCACTGCGAGCAAGAATGGGTTCCTTTCGAACTCAAAGTCGTTCCCGTACCACTCTACCAGCTCTTGCGATTTTTGTAGAAAAGAATTCGCTTTCGGGATCTGCAATAAAATATTCTTACCGTTCCACATGAACGGCAGGGGCGGTCCATTGTCTATCAGATCACCGTATTCGTCCCTTTTGCCCAGCTTCCCCTGTGCTGCGAGCACTGCCTCTCGCCACCTCACAACGCTCTCAATGAGCTCCACAGTCTTGGTCATGAGCCCCTTTATATCTTTCCCCCGCCAATCATTGTACCCCTTCTTCGCCGTGTGCGGCTGGCCTAGCATCGCCGTGAGTTCGTCGAATGAAGATTGCCGCTGGGCGACGACTCGAGAGGCTTTGAATGCGTGGACTGCCTTGGTCAAGACCTCGGCGAGTTGTTCTAGGTAGGATTCGTAGTCTATGATGCAACTGACAACCTGAGCTTGGCAGTTCTCGAGGTTTTTCTTGAGAATTACTTGTTGATCAGCAGCTTCGAATTTCCACTTTTCACTTTTATCTACGCTCTTGATGGCCTGCTCCAAAGCAGTCAGCGGTTTGGTCTGTGTGTGTGCCGGATATAAATTAGATTGGCGAAAATATTCAGCGTGATGCACAAGAGGTTCGAGATACATCATGCATTGATGCATACGTGCATGGATGTATATGGATGGACGGTTCAACCGTTCGAATTCAAACACTCACCCTTGCCGCCCTCTTCTCCCTGATCTTCTCATTAGCGATCTCGATCGCTTCCTTGGCTAATGGGGAGGGCCCATCTAGCTGCCTCTGCGACTTCCCCTGAAATCCAAGCTCCATCCTCTTGCTCACAGCCTTGTCGACTCTCTGAATCCTCGAATCGAACGGCTTCCTTGCATTCTTCTTCTTCTTCTCCAGCTTCAGCCGCTTCATATCTTCGTTAAGGGTGCAAGTGCTTTCCCACCGCTTCTTGAGTTCCTTGAAGTCGTTCAGCTTGGCCAGGCGCTTGTACTCCACATTCAGCAGCGGCTGCCGCCTCTGCTCGATCGCGTCGAACTTCTTCGTCCTCTTAAAATCCGCCTCAGCCACCGCCTTCTTCTCCATCCTGACCCGAAGCCTCAGCTTCTTGGCGTCCTTCTCGTCCAAGCCGACCTCCTTCTGCTCGGCCTTCTCCTTCATCTTTTCCTTCTCCTCCGCCTCCCTCCGAATCGCCTCCTCAATCTCTCTCTTAAAATGCTCCCTGTCATCCTTCAAAGCGTTGGGGAGAAAATTCTGATACCCCCCGAGGTCGAAACTGTTCTCAACGCTCTCCTTCCACTTCCCCTTCTTCACCAAATTCTCGTCCAAGTCATAGTAAGGGTTCAGCGGGGGGAGCTGTTTCCTCGCCCTGTCCAGTAAATCCGGTCCTACCCACTCCAATCCCTTCGCATAAACATCCCTAACATCTTCAATATGCTCCGGGTGTCGTCTCACAAACGCAATGGCCATCGCAGTGCACCATCTCCACCCTTCGATCCCATCTGGCGGGTCAGGCACCGACCCCCCCAAGCACCTATACAAACCCGTCGACGGCACCCACTTCCCACTCTTCTCTTGCATCCCGACAAGCTCCTGCAAATACCCCGGCAGCTTGTTGGCAGCCTTCTTCGCCGGCTTCAGCTGGTATGCCGAGACCAGGAAGGGGACAGGGTCCACAGTGGATAGCGCAGAGGTCCTGCGGGCGATTTTTGACACCTTCGCGGAGGCGAAGGCGGACCGGAAATTTTCGAATGACTCCAGGCCAGCCCTCTCGCTGCTGCTTAGGTGGGTGAAGGAGGAGGACATGGTTGTTTCTGTTGTTCCCAACCCGATTGTTTCGAACACTTCAGAGAGTGTTACGGGGAAATTAAGTCTTCCTGTCTGCTATCATACTTCAAAAGTCAGTCTGAGGAAAAAAATTTGAATCAGAGACATTAAATGTTCTTGTTATTGCGGTGGTTTTTCTTCTTTGTTGTGTGCAAAATTGTTGAGGATTCTTTTATCGCTCTAGCCAACGTTTACCCAAATAAGCTCACCTACGACAAGCATGAGAGTCCTCATTCTGTCCCTCCTCCTACCAACGTAAGTACCCCACCTCCTCGCATGAATTGATGAAAGACACCCTGCCGAAGTCATCCGTCATTCCGGGTGATAAAGTGGCTCAACTTGAACGAATCGTCGATTGCGCGTGCTCAATCGCTCTTAAACTATCACGGCGAGACACTGCTGAGATTTTTTACACCAGAATAATCGTTTTGAGGACCCCAATGGGGTGGGGTTGCTTTTCCATCCTCTGGATTCCACCCTTGTTCAACATGTCTTAAAATACTAACCCTTCCCCTCTCTCTCTCCCCTCACTTCCTCTCCCACTCATGACCAGCGACACCAAGGAGCACATCTTGATGTGCTCTTATGTGTGTGTGTGTGTGTGTGTGTGTGTGTG
>ERZ651776.1158-NODE-1158-length-32834-cov-12.495528_pt1 | contig 32834 bp, 24 predicted proteins | sample MGYA00514761_ERZ651776 | MGnify/ENA metagenome assembly ERZ651776
CACTCTTCAGTCCACAACCATTTCAATCAGGAACGCCACTTCTACTCACGAGACAATTTCAAGCTCAATCGAACCGCTGCTCTCGCTGAGTGGCGCCAACTATTGAGCGCATAGATTCAGGCTGCGCTAGCAATCTGATGCGAGTTCTCATTCGTCTGACAGCACCCAAGTTTCTAGTTGGCTGAAAGCACCGTTTTTATAAAGCCTACTCAAGACGCATAATTAAAGCTGACATGAGTTTGGCGCGTTCAACCAAACTTGAAACTTCGATATGCTCGGTAAGTGTGTGCAAACCTTCACCGCGGACACCCAAAGAGTCTAGCGTTGGAACGCCCAAATATCCCGTAAAGTTCCCATCAGACCCGCCGCCTTGACTGCGGCCGATCAGATCGAAACCAAGTTCGGTACAAATATCTTTGGCAATGTCAAACAACGCCATCGTTCCGGGTTGATTTGGATCCCAAACTGGACGGGTCACACCGCGAGTGATATGAAATTCCACACCATTTTCGTCCCCTTGCAAGGCCATTATTCGCGCTATTCCATCGTCTAAATCTTTTTGAGTTTTTGCCATTGACAATGCTTCGGCATCACAGTGCGACGACACACAATTGACCCATTGGCCTGCATGGATCACCCCAATGCTAAAGGTGCAATCGGGTCCAGACATTGCTTCTATCTCAAGAACCTTGCGAGCCATATGGGCTATAGCGGACTTGCCGTCACCTAGCCGAGCACCAGCGTGACTGGGTCGTCCAACAGTGTGCAAATTGAACCGAGCGATTGCATACCGTCCAATTGTGGCACCGCCATCGCTATGGGCAGGTTCTGGTACCAAAACGTATTTGTTGCGTTTAGCTTCAGCCTCTATCAAGCTGCGGGTCGACGGGGTTCCAACCTCTTCATCAGGCGTGAAAAGAATCGTAACCGGCAAAGGCGACTGCAGTCCAGCAATAAGAAGCTGCCGCATGGCCTCAACGCAAGCGTAGTTGCCGCCCTTCATATCCATGATGCCTGGACCATAACAGAGATCCCCGTCCAGTTTAAAAGGCAGCGCATCCAATGTTCCAATGGGATGAACCGTATCCATATGACCGGAAATTAAGATTCCACGCTTACCGAAGTTTGGATGCGGGAACCGCGCTCGGAGACTATCACCAAAGCCCATACGTCCAGGAATGCGCTCAATTGTTGCCGCACCTGCCAAATCATAAGCTGCTAAGTTCATCATCCGGTTGACGGCAGCAGCATCATGGGTTGGGCTTTCGCATTCTATCCAAGGCTTTAACCCCGCTAGCATTTGATCTGTGTCAAAAGGCAAATCCAATGGGTTCATTTTATGGCTCCAATTCATTTGTGGGTCTTAGGAACCCAACTCGTACCTCGCTATTAACGTAATTGCGCAGTACGTGTTTCGGCTATCCGAGCCAGCAATGTGGCTCCTAGCGGCAGAATTCGATCATCGAAGGTGAACGCTGAATTATGTAAAGCGGCGGTTCCCTGATGTCCAATTGTGAAATAGGCTCCTGGCACAACGTTCAGCATATCTGCAAAATCTTCGCTACCGGTGACGGGATCGCCGCCCACAGTAACTTTGGCATCGCCAACAATATCGCGCGCAAGATCTGCGAAAGCTTTGGATAAAGTTGTATCATTGATCAACGGTGTGAAGATATTGCGAATATCCACTTCGACTTTTACACCATACATGGCTGCGACGCCCTCGGAAATCTCATTTATTCGAGTTCGTATGATAGCCCGCAATTCGTCAGAAAACATACGCACAGTGCCTGATATGATTGCCTCACCCGGGATCACGTTATATGCAGATCCGCTGTGAAACTGAGTAATGGACACTACGACAGGATCATTTGGGTCTAGATTGCGGCTGACAATGCTTTGCAAGCCTTGCACCAAGGCCGTGGCGGCAAGTATCGGGTCCCGGCAGTCTTGCGGTCTTGCGCCATGGCTACCTAAGCCAATTACCTTGATATCAAAGAAGTCTGCTCCCGCCATGGCTTTGCCGGGTTTGATACCCACCTGATATTGCGATGCGCCCGGCCAGTTGTGAAGCCCATAAACCTCATCACAAGGAAAGCGTTCAAAAAGCTTGTCGGCCAACATCGCGCGCGCGCCACCTAGGCCTTCTTCGGCGGGTTGAAAGATTAGAACCACTTTTCCGTCAAAGTCTTTGGTGTCCGCTAGGTAGCGTGCGGCACCCAGCAACATAGTAGTGTGGCCGTCGTGGCCGCAAGCATGCATGACTCCTGGGTTTTTAGAGCCATAGGCCAGATTGGTTTCTTCCTGAATTGGCAGGGCGTCCATATCCGCTCGTAAGCCAATTGTGCGCCCTGGTTTTGCGCCATGGATCACGCCGATCACGCCTGTTTTTCCAATGCCCCGGTGGGTATCAATTCCCCAGCTTTCCAATAGATCGGCCACCACACTGGATGTGCGTTCTTCTTGGAACCCTAATTCTGGGTGGGCGTGCAAATCTTGGCGAATGCTGGTCAGCTCATCTGCAAATTCTTCGATTTGGTCGATCAAGTTCATTTTGGCCTCTTTTTTAAATGTTGATGCCCAGAGACACGCCATCATGTCCTGGATCTGCGCCACCACTTAGCGTTTTGCCATCAATCCTAATCCCGTGTACGGCGCCTATGCCAAATGTTTCTGCAGACCTAATTATTTGGTAGCCATTCGCTTGAAGTGGCTCAACTACATAACCTGGGATTCGATTGGTGATGTCGATAGCGTTTGATGTGGCCGAAAAACGTGGGGCGGAAACAGCCTCAACCATCGACATATTGAAATCCATTACGTTCAACATAGCTTGCAAAACTCCCATAACGATCTGCGTTCCCCCCGGTGCTCCTAGGACAATGTGTGGTGCACCGTCTCGAAATGCGATAGTGGGCACAACTGAACTAAACCGAGATTTTCCGGGGGCAATAGAGCCCGCGCGCCCTGGGCGTGGGTCAAACACAGCCATGCAGCCATTGTACATAAAACCCAAGCCGTCGCTTATCACACCCGAAGGCATCCCCAAAGAATGTGTCATCGTTACGCACATCCCGGCTTTGTCAACCACCACCACATGGGTTGTATCTTTTGGTTCTGGTTGGCCCAAACGGGTGACCAACATTCGTTCACCGGACCGGATGCGGTCAGCGATTTCAGCAGCATAGACCTTTTCAATCAAGTAATCTGGTATATTTACGAAGGACGGATCACCCACGCGGGTGTCCTTGTCCGCGGTGGCCGCTTTCATCACTTCAGCGACGATTCTAATGTATTCTGTGCTGTTGTGACCAATCGCAGATAGATCGAAGTTCTCGAGAATGTTTAACATCTCGACCAGCATGATACCACCACCCGGTGGGTGGTTGGTGGCGATGTCAAATCCACGATAGGATCCCCTCAAAGGATCGACTTTTGTAGTGTGATAAGCCTCGAGATCCGCACGGCGGATTAAGCCACCATTCTTGCGCATATCAGAATCAATTTTATCAGCAATCTCACCTCGATAAAATACGTCCGCTCCATCGCGCGCTATCATAGCAAGGCTGCGGGCTAAATCTGGGTTGGCCACATGATCGCCTATTCTTTTCACGCTGCCATCTGCGCGGAAATAGGCGGCGCGTCCTGTTTTGGAGAATCCAAGTCGTTCGGTGACTTCGGCACGGCCCAAATTAGCACCCGACGTCCACCAATGATGTACATGCGGGCGTACGTAAAATCCTGCGGCTGCTTGGGTCACTGCCGGCTCACAAATGTCCGACCAATCCCAGCTTCCAAAGTCGCGCACTGCCTCAAAATACGCTAATAAAGAACCTGGTGTGGTAACCGCCTGGTATCCAATATCATTAACATTGCCCTTTAGAACAAAGCCAAACCCGTCTCGCGTTTCGCCCATTAGCAAGTCCAGCCACATGTCTGGTGTTGCCGATAGCGGTGTTTTGCCATGGAAGTCGATGCAAGTATGTGTGCCCTTTGGATCGTAGATCTGCATCGATCCAAAGCCTGCAACACCACACATCTGCGGGTCAACGACGCCCTGTACTAAGGCGGCTGCCATCGCAGCATCGACGGCATTACCCCCGCGCATCAAAACACGGGCTCCGGCCTCAGACGCTTCGGGTTGCGCTGTGACGATCATCGCATTTGGCGACTTGTTGGACATCTGTTTAATTCCTATTTAAGCTTCATACTTTGTAAAAATGAAGTGCGATGATTTTGGTGACTGGATGCAATAAAGACATGCCAATTTTGTTGTTAAACCTGTAAAGATTCTGCTATTTTGGACGATCGTCCAGCTTTCTGTAACTATGCAAAAAGCATGAAAGCGCGACCAACGAGGTGTCTGGTGGACGTGCAACCATTTAAGTCTGCATCGTAAAGCATTTCCTAATCTGTGTATCATTGGCTCCACAGCCGATGACTGGCGCTTCTTGTTTTGCAGCGAAATCGTTTTTTTGGCCGATCTTTCATCAACTAGCGGTAAAGCCTTTTTGGTAAGTTTTGCATTCAAGCTCATGGATTTGCTTTAAATATTGGTCCATTTGGACCAAGCCTAATGCCAGGGCGAAGGCGAGTGTAAGGAATGGCGTCAATCCGACAAGGATTAGCTCCAGGGGATTCTGAAAATATCACTTCCTGCGCGATGGGTTCGTAATCAGCAAGAAAGTGAATTGCGCTTTTGACAGCCACGACTTTATAGTCCTCAGGGTTTGCCCCTATATGGCGGAAAATAGCCTGATCTGCATTTTGCGTTCGGTTCGAGCCCACAACAATTGTTACATCTGCTCCGCCGTCCGTCACTCGCAATCGGGCACAAGGGCCAAGATTTGCGGTCACACCACAGAACATAGGACCTGTGCACTGAAATATACCCTCGCTCAGCTGTTCTACACTTGCGCGTACTGCGATTGCGGGGCCACCAATCTCAGGAAACATGCCGCCGATTTGTACGTCAATCATCGCACCAATGCCAGCCGCATGGGCCTGGGAAGCAGTCTTTTCATCCCAAATCATACCGATCACGCCACGGGCATTACCATCAAGCATTGCTGCCAGCAATCCAGTTGCGTCACCTGGAGCTCCTGCGCCGGGGTTATCTTGTGGATCAGCGATAATAACGGGCTTGGCGCCACTGGCGCCCATAGCGCGTCGCACGGCAGCATCCGCCGGAATCAGCTCAGAATTGAAATGGTCTTCAGCGTCTTTCAGCGCGGATAAAAGAGTATCAGCGGCAGCGTCAACTGCATCCTGATCCGTGCCACAGGCATAAATTGACGTACCGCAATTGTAAATATCTGCCGGTGGGAATCCAAAGGCAAAATCAATGGACGACACGCCCGGACCTGTTAGGTCATCTAGCATGCCATAAAGTCGACGACCGGGTTCGCGTCGGGTTGATTGCGACGTGATAGGAATGATGTAATCTAATTGTCGAAATGCGCTTGCGAAAGGCGTAGCTAAATTCAGTAGTTCTCCAAGCAGACGTGCAGCACGAGCGCCCGTCGCGCCCATGTCAATGTGTGGATAGGTGCGATAAATCGCTATGCAAGATGAGAGTTTGATAAATTCTGGTGATAAATTTCCGTGCAAATCAAGACTAACTGCAATTGGCAAATCTGGTCCAACCACGTTGCGCACTCGGCGAAGAATTTCCGCTTCACCATCCTCAAAATCTTTTGTAACCATCGCACCATGAAGGTCTAAATATACACCATCTATGTCGGTTGCGTTGGCAAGTCTTTGACACAACTGGTTTGTAATTCGGTCAAACGCGGCAGATGCAACCAACCCACCGGGCTCAGCAGCAGCGTAAAGTAGCGGTACTAATTCGAAACCTGTTGCTGCATCTGTGAACCCACCCAGCGGAACGTTCAATCCGCGAACTTGCGCGATACATTCTGGGCCTTCGCAGTAAGGTGGCCATGATCCAGGTTTTAAAAAATGCGAAAATTCTGTGGGAAAAGGGGCATAAGTATTTGTTTCATGCTGAAACCCTGCTACAGCAATTCGTGGAAGTTTTATTAGATGGTTTGATCCCATTTCGTGCCCATATTGTGTGCGAAAAATTGTGATCAGAACTTTTCGTTTAGTCAAGAACAATATTCTTGTTGACAAAAGTAGCGCCATTTTTGTTAGATTTAGGTTCGAACTGAACCTGGAAAAAGCATGAATTTGCACATAAATTAGGGAGTTTCAATATGTTAAAATGGTTTAAACTTCGCACTCTGTCAGCGATCGCGTTTGCGTTGTCTGTTGGTCTTGGAGGTATGGCCTCTACTGACGCAAGAGCGGAAAGCGTTCTAAAGGTTATCCCCCATGCGGATTTGAAGAACCTTGATCCAATTTGGACGACTGCTTACATCACGCGAAATCATGGGTATATGATCTATGATACCTTGTTCGCGATGGATGAGAGCTTTACGCCCCAACCACAAATGGTTGAGGACTGGACAACATCCGAAGATGGTCTGACTTGGACATTTAATTTGCGTGCTGGGCTAAAATGGCATGACGGCGCGGATGTAACTGCAGCTGATTGTGTTGCGTCTCTGGAACGTTGGGGCAAACGCGATGGCATGGGCCAACAATTGTTTGGCGCGATGGAAAGCCTGACTGCGGAAGATGCCGATACAATTGTAATGAAGCTGTCCGAGCCATATGGACTTGTGCTTGAGTCTATAGGGAAAATATCGTCTAATGTGCCGTTTATGATGCCTGCACGTGTTGCAGCCACCGATGCGTTTGAGCAAATCGATGATTATACTGGCTCTGGTCCATTTGTATTCCAAAAAGACGAATGGGTTCCAGGCTCAACCGTAGTATACACCAAGTTTGATGATTATGTTCCACGCTCTGAACCTGCATCAGCTGCATCTGGCGGCAAAATTGCCAAGGTCGACAAAGTGATCTGGACATATTTCCCGGATCAGACTACGGCGATGAATGCCTTAATGGCAGGTGAAATAGACTTCTTTGAATCACCGTCAAACGATCTGATGCCAATCTTAGAAGCAAACCCGGACGTAACGGCTGAAATCAACGATCCGTTAGGCAATATCGGCTTTTCACGGTTCAACCATCTGCTGCCGCCATTCAATGACGTAGATGTGCGCCGCGCCGCGATTATGGCGATGAAACAAGAAGACTATTTGGCCGGCGCTTTTGGTGATCAGAAGTTCTGGAAAACATGCTACTCTGTATTTCCTTGTGGCACGCCTTTGACCAATGATGTTGGTTCTGACCTGATGCGAACCGGCGACATCGAAGCGGCAAAAGCAGCGCTGGCTGCGACATCTTATGATGGTACGCCTGTTGTTATTATGCAGCCAACTGACATTCCTGCATTGTCGGCGTTTTCGCTAATCACAGCAGAAAAGCTGCGTGACATTGGTATGACGGTTGAGGTGCAAGCGATGGATTGGTCGACTCTGACATCACGGCGTGCTCTGCGTGATCCAGTTGCTGATGGCGGTTGGAACATCTTTCACACATGGTGGATCGGCGCTGACGTGATTGACCCTATGGCGATTGCATTTTCTGGTAATCCAGATGCTGGTTGGTTCGGTTGGCCAACAGATGCTGAGCTTGAAACAGCGCGGACAGCTTTTGCAAAAGCTAGTACTTTAGACGAAAAGCAGAAACTTGGTGCAAAAGTTCAAGAGCGTCTTTGGGCGATTGGTGCATCTGGTCAATTGGGACAGTTCTTTACACCAGTTGCATACCGCAACAACGTAGAGGGTCTTATAAAGTCGCCAGTGCAATTCTTCTGGAACATGTCGGTCGAGTAGATTGTTGCTACCCTTGGAACCTGATCGCGCTTAATGGCGCGGTCAGTATCTCTAATAAGGCTCAAAAATGTACCTATACATCCTGAAACGTGTTTTGTCGACTATACCAGTTGTGGTCATTGTTGTCTTATTTGTTTTTTTGATGTTGCGACTGGCACCAGGCGATCCCGCCGCAGTTATTGCGGGTGACTACGCAACGGCCGAAGATGTTGAACGGATCCGCGAACAGCTTGGCTTGAACGATGCAATTCCGGTTCAGATGTATCGGTGGATTGCGCAGCTCGGAAGCGGAGACTTGGGCACTGCGATCTTCTCAAAACTTCCGGTTACGACGCTAATTGGACAGCGGCTGGAACCAACGCTTTTACTTTCGCTCACAACCATTGTTTTCACTGTTTTGATTGCTGTTCCGTTAGGAACCCTAGCAGCCTATAAAGCAGGTAGTTGGATTGATCGATTTGTCATGCTCTTTTCCGTGGCTGGGTTTTCGGTACCAGTCTTTGTGCTAGGCTACATCCTGATTTATGTGCTGGCGATGCAGCTACAAATATTACCAGTTCAGGGTTACAAAAGCCCGTTTGAACATGGATTTTGGGTATTTTTAAGACATATGGTCCTGCCCACAATGACCCTAAGCGTGATCTATATTGCCTTAATTGCGCGTATGACCCGCGCCTCGGTCCAAGAGATTTTGCAAGAAGATTATGTGCGTACTGCGCGAGCAAAGGGTCAAAGTGAATTTAAGATATTGATGCGCCATGCATTGCGCAACGCCGCTGTGCCGATTGTTACCGTGATTGGCCTCGGCATTGCATTAATGATTGGCGGTGTTGTTGTGACTGAAAGTGTTTATAACATTCCCGGCTTGGGGCGGTTGGTTCTAGATGCAGTTTTGGCACGCGACTACCCAGTTATCCAAGGTTTGATCCTATTTTTCAGTTTTGTTTACATTCTGATTAATCTGTTAATCGACCTCAGTTACACCTTCTTCGATCCACGGATACGATACTAATGACTGATCATGCTCAAGACGCAATAATGGCAGACGCGGTGCTTTCCGAACATGAAGATCCCAGCCTACTGGCTGGAATGCTTAATAATCGAGCGATCTTTTGGGGTGGTGGTTTGTTAATTTTGTTTGCTCTAATTGCGGCAATTGGGCCGTTTTTAACACTAGATCCAACAGAACTAAATCCAATTAAGCGATTAAAGTCTCCTTCTGCAGAGGCTTGGTTCGGATCTGATTTCTTGGGTCGGGATATTTTTTCCCGTGTCATCTACGGCGCGCGAGTTTCATTGGTTGTTGGCATTGCTGTAGCGTTAATTTCTGTGGGGATCGGTTTAATTCTTGGCTTGGTGGCGGGCTATGTTCGCGTTTTAGACGCAGTCATCATGCGGACAATGGACGGGTTAATGTCAATCCCCGCAATCTTGCTGGCGATTGCGCTGATCTCTTTGTCTGGAGCAACGCTTGGCACAGTCATACTTGCGATTGTAATCCCAGAAGTTCCGCGCGTTGTGAGGCTGGTCCGTGCTGTGGTTTTGACGGTGCGCGAAGAACCTTACGTCGAAGCAGCCATTGCAGCAGGCACACGTTTACCTTTGATTTTGAAACGGCATATCTTACCCAACACAATCGCGCCTCTGATAGTACAAGCAACTTATGTCTGTGCCTCTGCGATGCTGACCGAATCCATTCTTGGGTTCTTAGGCGCTGGGATCCCGCCGGAAATTCCAAGTTGGGGCAATATCATGTCTGAAGGACGCACGTATTTTCAGATTAGCCCTTGGATTATATTTTTTCCAGGTATCGGGCTGGCCCTAACAGTGCTGGCTGTAAACATTGTTGGCGATGGCTTGCGCGACACACTTGACCCTAGAATTGCGAGAAAGATTTGAACGAAATATCCGATACGCCAGTCCTGGAAATTAAAGGGCTATCAGTGCTCCTACCGGACGGGGCGGACCGTGAATTTGCGATCGAAGAGGTTTCTTTCAGTATTGGTCGATCAGAAATCGTATGCATCGTGGGCGAATCTGGATCTGGAAAGTCGGTCACGGCGTTCACTGTGATGGGATTGATCCCTAAAAAAGATCTGGTACCGGTAGCTGGTGAAATTCTGCTGCATGGCGAAAATTTGTTGGGCAAGTCTGACCGTCAAATGCGCAGGTTGCGTGGCAAGAAGATGGGAATGGTGTTTCAGGAGCCAATGACGGCTTTAAACCCAGTAATCAAGGTCGGCGATCAAATCGCGGAGATTCTGGAAATTCATGCTAATATGTCGGCATCCGCTCGCAAAAAGCGAGTGATTGAGACCATGGAGGATGTCAGCCTACCTGAGCCCGTGAAGATGTATGATTCCTACCCGCATCAATTGTCTGGTGGACAACGACAACGGATAATGATCGCAATGGCTTTAGTCTTGGAACCTGGACTGCTAATTGCGGATGAACCTACGACTGCCTTGGACGTGACGACGCAAGCCGAAGTTCTGGAGCTAATCAGGGATATTCAAGCGCGCCACGGCACAGGGGTGATGTTCATCACCCATGATTTCGGTGTTGTGGCTGATATCGCAGACCGCGTAGTGGTAATGCAGAACGGCAAGGTGGTCGAACAAGGCACGCGGGATGAAATTCTAAGTGCGCCTTCGCATCCCTATACGAAAATGTTGATTGGATCAGTCCCAAGCCTGACGCCGCCAGTTCGCCCTATTCCTGAGGTCGCCGAGACAGCACTAGAAGCCAAGGCTTTGAATAAAACTTACGGGCGTGTTGGATTCTTCGAAAAAGGTCGTTTGGTAAAGGCCGCGCAAAATGTGGAACTGATCTTGCGTCGGGGTGAAACTTTAGGCGTCGTTGGAGAATCTGGCTCAGGTAAGTCCACGGTTGCGCGCTGTGTGGTTCGGCTGATTGACCCAACTAGCGGTGATATTAATGTAGCAGGGACCAATATTGCGCAGATGGCTGAGAGTGAATTGCGGGCCTATCGCCAAAAAATTCAGATCGTTTTCCAAGACCCGTACCGATCACTGAATCCGCGACGGACTGTTGGGCAATCCATCGTAGAGGGTCCGATGAATTTTGGCCTTAGTGGCACCGAAGCTCAGTCTCGGGCCGAAAATCTGATGCGTATTGTGGGCTTAGCCCCAGAAGCGCTGACGCGCTTTCCACATCAGTTTTCTGGTGGGCAGCGGCAACGCATTTGTATTGCCAGAGCTCTCGCGATGGAGCCTAGGGTTCTAATTGCAGACGAAGCCGTTTCTGCATTGGATGTTTCGGTTCAGGCACAGGTGCTTAGGCTGCTACAAGATGTACGTGAACGTTATGATTTGGCGATGTTATTTATCACCCATGATCTGCGCGTAGCTGCACAGATTTGCGATAGGATCATGGTGATGCAACGCGGTGTGGTGGTTGAAGAAGGCCGAACTTCCGAAGTTTATGCAAATCCGCAACATCCCTATACACGAAGCTTATTGAATGCGGCTCCCGGGCGTGAAACCAATTTCGCTCGATATAGCTAATTGGCACTGTAATGTGTGGACGCCTACTTTATGAAAGGGTTAATTTGAGTAACTTTGATATTTGCAGTTTGCGGTCATGTATCCAGCCTTTTGATACGGATATTAGTGCTGGCCTTGATGAAGTTTGCACGGCAGGTCCCAAAACAGACTAGCGAGCTTTTAGACCCAGATCGTGCCCCGTCCACACAATGAGACTAGACTTGGTAAAGTGGGCAGGATGCAACATTGTTTTGGCTGCGAGGTCTCTACTGTTATCCTAAAAGATAGACGAAACAACCAAATCCTGCCAGGCTCACTATAAAGATTTTCTGCGTGGAGTTTATTCAATGATGGATATAGTGAAAATGTCAGCGACAGAAATTGCAGAATCTGTTCGGTCAAAAAAATTATCTGCAACTGAGGTGACACGCGCGCACTTAGAAAGAATCGAGTGTATCAACGGGTCGATTAACGCCGTTGTACAAGAATTTCCTGATGAAGCGCTTGCAGCGGCTGAATCGGTGGATGAGCTAATTTCACAAGGGAAAGATCCAGGGGTTTTGTGTGGAGTTCCCATAACTATTAAAGTGAATGTAGATCAGATTGGACAAGCAACCACTAATGGTTTGACTATACAAAGAAATTTAATTGCACAAAGTGACAGCCCGGTAGTTTCAAATGTTCGACTCGCCGGAGGTATTATTGTTGGCCGTACAAACACTCCTGCATTTTCATTGCGGTGGTTCACTAAGAATGACCTGCACGGTCAAACGCTTAATCCTCGTGACTACTCTATTACACCAGGTGGTTCGTCTGGTGGTGCTGCAGCTGCTGTGGCCAGCGGGATGTGCGCGTTAGGACATGGCACCGACATTGCTGGATCAATTCGTTACCCGGCTTTTGCCTGTGGATTACATGGTCTCCGCCCAACTTTAGGAAGGATAGCCGCATACAATGCTTCTGGCAAAGATCGTCACATTGGAGCGCAATTGATGGCGGTATCAGGACCTATTTGCAGAACTATTTCTGATATCAAGATTGGTTTGGAAGCTATGTCAGTGGGCAACAAAAATGATCCATGGTATGTTCCAACGCCTATTAATCAGGGCGAATTCCCACGACGGGCGGCCCTAACGATTGCTCCCGATGGCATGCGCGTCTGTCGAGAAATTGAATTAGCTCTGCGTGATGCTGGTCAACGATTGAAGGATGCTGGTTGGGTTGTAGATGAGGTCTCGTGTCCACCTTTGCGCCCAGCTGCAAAAATTAATGAAGAATTGTGGATGACTGAAATGCGGACTAGCGCTGATTTAATGGTCGAACAGGAAGCGGAAGCCGACTCTGTTTTTGTTTATGAACAAATGAAAAACCGAGTGGCTCCTTTGGAAATTGAGGAACTTTTAATAGCGTTACAAGTTCGAGCAGGTATCATACGAGAATGGCAAGAATTTTTAGAAAAATATCCTGTTTTGATCTGTCCTCTGTCTGGTGAGTTGCCGTTTTTACAACAAGAGGACGTAAGGTCAGAAACGGCATTTGAAAGAATTATGGAAGCACAGCTGACGCAACGCGCACTGCCTGTATTAGGTCTACCTGCAATGGCAGTCGCTACTGGAGCTGTTGGTAAAATACCAATGGGAGTCCAATTGGTCGCAGGACGGTTCAGGGAAGATATATTGTTTTCTGCTGGTGCGGATATCGAGACTGCAGGTCCTAAAATAGAGATTGCTAATCCAGTCTGATTGGCGAACTTGCCTAGGCAAATTTGGCCCAGTGAAATTTCTAAGGTGCAGAAAATTAATCTTAAAAATTTTAAAATCTTACTGTTTGCGTTGGACAATATTCTTGCTTTTTGATCTGGCCATCGGGAGTGTGTACTGGCTATATTTTATCTTAGATTGCAAGGGTGGCAGGATTTAAATTGAGCACATAGATCAAGGCCGCGCTAGTAATCCGATGCGAGCTTCATTTGTCTGACAGAATTGCTGCGGCAAATCAGCGAGAATTGGTCTAGCTAAATCTTTAGAAGCTTTGCCAAATGGCTGAAAGACAGGCATATGAAGCACTCTCGCCGCGCGCCATATTATCCGCAAACTCAAGGCAAAATAGAACGTTTACATCAGACATAAAAGAACCGCATCATATTAAAAATCTATTACCTGCCAATTGATTTAAATTTAATATCAAAGCCTTCGTCGATCGTTACAATCATCAAAACCACCATAAGATCATCCACAAAGTGACGCCCGCTGAAGTTTACTTCGGGCGTTACAAAGCCATTCTAGACCACTGACAAAGGATCAAACGAACGCCGCTTGAAACGCTGCTTGCATCACAGGCAGCGCGCTGCATAATCTTATCAATCAGATTCGCCAAACTTTCTATTAGTTTAAGCGGCCTGTGTACCAAGGACTCTGACGACGGACAAACGTGACATCATACCCTGACTGAATTGTCTGAGCAAAAAAACTATAACGGCCCGCATACTCCAGGCTGTCGTTGAACACTGTATTTATTCTGGGTCGTGTGACTTATCGAGGATATGGTATAAGGTTAAAGCAATGAAAACGAGTAGACTTATCACAACAGTGGATGCACATATTGGTGGCGAAGTCAGCCGCGTGATCACAGGTGGTGTGATTGATCTGCCCGGCAAAACAATGTCAGAAAAGCTTCACTACATTAACAATGTTGATGACAGCCTGCGCCGGTTTGTCCTTCATGAACCGCGCGGGGGCGTTGACAAAACTACTAACCTTGTGGTGCCGCCAACACGCGATGACGCTGACGTGGGATTCTTTCCAATGGAGGCTAATGGTTGCTATCCGATGTCAGGAGCCAATGCAATTTGCGTCGTAACTGCGTTACTAGAAACAGGCGCTTTGCCGATGGTAGAACCTGAAACGCTGGTTCGATTGGATACGGCAGCGGGACTGATTGATGTGAAAGTTCGATGTGAGAACGGCAATGCAATTGCATGCACCGTAAGCGCCCCCGCTTCTTTTCCGGTCCACCTTGATCACCCAATAGAAGTAGAAGGTCTCGGTACCTTGTTCACTGACGTTGGGTGGGGTGGTTGGTATTATGGTTTTGTAGATGCCCGTAAACTTGGATTTTCGATTCAACCGGACGAAGCGCGAGACATCGCAGCGGTGTTGCGCGAGGTTGGCACTGCTTTACAAGAGCAGGTCACCATCAGCCATCCCTATGATGAGACGATCAACAAAATTAATCTTGGCGCTTTTCCATTTATGACCCTTGATCCAGAGGAAGGATCCAACGTCCATCGTTTTGCTAATATGATGCCCGGCGGTCGCATCGATCGTTCCCCTTGTGGGACCGGAGCTGCCGCACGGGCGGCTATTTTGCATTCACGTGGGAAAATGAAGTTGAACGAAGAACATATCGCTCTGTCCATCACCGAAGGCGAATTCAAAATTATCTTACGGGAACAAAAAACTATTCAAGGCACTCAGGTCGTGATGCCGGAAATTACCGGACGCGCGTTCATCTATGGCACTAGTCAATTATTTTTGAACCCCGAAGATCCATATCAGATGGGAATCAGCCTGTCGGATATGTGGGGTGAAGCGGCACGTGGCGTTAATTGTTGAGCGCTTAGATACTGGCGGCACTAGCAATCTAAGGCGAGTTCTCATTCGTCTGACAGCACCTAACAAATTCCTAGGCCCACCGCTCCTCTACGTCTAGTATACGATAGAAACTGAAACTGGCCTGAAGTAGCGTAATCGCCGCGGTAAGATTAATCTGACCTGATGTGGATAATTTTTGCATTACTCCGAGCCTATTTGAATGGATTTTAAAATGGCAAATGAAAATCTTGATCGCTTAAGCCCCGCAACTGCCCGAACTTGAGGTGGTACAATGAAACCTGGGCCAAGAAACCTTTTGACCGACGTGGCCGGCCTTTTGGTCGGCAACGCAGAGGTTCAAGATCTGAAATCTGGCGTGACGGTTGTAACGAGTGATGTACCCTTCGTCGCAAGTGTGCATGTTATGGGCGGCGCACCGGGCACGCGCGAAACGGATCTTTTGGCACCGGATAAAACCGTCGCTGGCATTGATGCCTTGGTGCTGTCAGGTGGGTCCGCCTTTGGTTTGGCGGCCTGTGATGGGGTTGTGGACGGTTTGCGGCGCGCGAAACGCGGGTTCCCCGTGGGACCAGTGACCGTACCGATTGTTCCCGGTGCCATTCTCTTTGATATGGTCAATGGTGGGAACAAAGGTTGGGCCGACAACCCCTATCCGAAACTCGGGCGGGCTGCCTTGGACGCAGCCGGAGTGGACTTCAATCTTGGGTCCACAGGGGCTGGAACCGGTGCGTTGGACAGCTGTTTTAAGGGTGGTCTGGGATCTGCGTCTGTGATGTTGGACAGCGGACGGACCGTTGCGGCCTTGATGGCTGTTAATCCTGTTGGGTCGGTCACAACACCAGGTGGCAATCATTTCTGGGCCGCGCCACATGAGATGGGCGATGAATTTGGTGGCGTTGGTCCCGACCCAAGAAGCAATCTGGTCACCCCAGATCCAAGCCAAAAAATGGCGATGATCGCAGCAGTGGGTCAAGACCGAGCCAACACGACAATCGGGGTCATTGCCACCGATGCCGCACTCACCAAAGCACAGTGTCACCGACTAGCGGTGGCCGCGCATGACGGAATTGCACGCGCCATACAACCGGCACATTCACCCTTTGACGGCGACTTGCTGTTTGCGGTTTCCACTGGTGCTGGTCTGGTCGTGGATGATATGGCGTTGTTTGAACTTGGCCATGCGGCATCTGTCTGCGTCGCCCGGGCCATCGCGCGCGGGGTTTTTGAAGCGACGCCTCGGCCCGGTGATGTGTTGCCCACTTGGAATGATAGAAAGAGGAAAGCCCAAAGATGATCGAAATGCCGAATGGGATTGCGCCAGATCAGTGCCTCATTGGTGGCCAGTGGCGGCCGCCTGCGGGGGGAGAATACCTCGACCTGCTCAACCCGTCTGATGGATCAACACTCTGCGCTATTGCGCGCGGAACGTCTGCGGACGTCGACGCAGCTGTGGATTCAGCAAAGGCTGCATTGAACGGTGATTGGGGGGCGGCCACGGCGGTGGAGCGTGGACGCATCCTCACTAAAATCGGCCAGTATGTCCTGAAGCATGTCGATCTATTGGCGACACTTGAGGCGCAGGACGTTGGTAAACCCCTGACGCAGGCGCGCAACGATGCTATCGCCTTGGCGCGCTATTTGGAATTTTACGGTGGAGCAGCCGACAAGGTTCATGGTCAGACCATCCCATATATGGAGGGATACACCGTCTATACCCTGCGCGAGCCGCATGGGGTTACGGGCCATATCGTCCCTTGGAACTATCCAATGCAGATCATCGGCCGATCTGTTGGCGCGGCGTTGGCCATGGGTAACGCCTGCGTTTTGAAACCCGCGGAGGAGGCATGCCTGACAGCACTCGCTTTTGCCGAAATTGCGCGCGACGCGGGTTTGCCTGATGGTGCACTAAACGTTGTTTCGGGGCTTGGTGCAGAGGCAGGCGCAGCGCTCTCAACGCACAAAGATGTCCATCATATTTCCTTCACGGGCTCCGTCGGTGTTGGAAAGCTTATCCAGAAAGCGGCCGCAGAAAACATCGTACCAGTCACGCTCGAACTTGGCGGGAAATCACCGCAGGTCGTTTTTGCAGACGCAGATTTGGACGCGGCCCTGCCATTCCTTGTCAACGCAGGTATCCAGAACGCCGGGCAAACGTGCTCTGCATCTTCGCGGATACTGGTTCAAGACAGCCTGTTGGACGAAGTCACAACCAGAATGACCGAGGCCTATGGAGCCCTAATTGCAGCGCCAGCGTTAGAAGACAAACATGTTGGGCCTTTGGTGTCCCATCGCCAAAAGGCTATCGTTAATAGCTTCCTAGAGAAGGGTGCCGATCTCACTATCGCGGCACAGGGCGTGATTTCAGACAGCGCGCCTGATACAGGGGCTTATGTGGCGCCCACACTTTTTGCGGATGTCGCGCCCGACCATAGCCTCGCGCAGGATGAAATCTTCGGTCCGGTTCAGGTTATCATTCCGTTCAAGGACGAAAACGAGGCCATCGCAATCGCAAACGGAACCGACTACGGGCTTGTCGCCTCTTGCTGGAGCCGTGATGGCGCGCGTCAGATGCGTATGGCGAAAAAGCTGCGCGCGGGGCAGGTCTTTGTAAACAACTACGGCGCGGGTGGCGGCGTTGAACTCCCCTTCGGTGGATCTGGCCATTCAGGGCATGGGCGCGAAAAAGGGTTCGAGGCGCTCTTTAGTTTCTCGACGGTCAAAACAGTTGCCACTTATCACGGTTAGGACAGAACATGAGATTACAAGACAAAGTAGCCGTTGTAACCGGAGGCGCATCAGGGTTCGGAGCCGGGATTGTCCGCAAGTTCGCAGAAGAAGGCGCACGCGTTGTTGTCGCGGATTTGAACGTTAATGGCGCACATGAGATCGCGGCAGAGGTCAAAGGCCTTGGGATACAGGTCGACGTCGCAGATGGCGCTTCGGTGGCTGCGATGGTGGACGTGACGCTCGGTGCCTATGGCCGTTTGGACATCTTGGTAAACAACGCAGGAATCACGCATTACCCGGCACCATTGGAAGAAGTGACCGAGCAGGACTTTGACAAAGTTTTTGCCGTGAATTGCAAATCAGTTTTCCTAACAGCACAGAACATTGTTCCCGTGATGAAAAAGCAGGGCCAGGGCGCAATTTTGAACGTGGCCTCTACAGCCGGGGTCAGCCCACGCCCGCGCCTGAATTGGTACAATGCATCTAAAGGTTGGATGAACACGGCAACCAAGGCGATGGCTGTCGAATTGGCACCGCAAGGTATCCGAGTGAACGCGATCAATCCCGTCGCTGGAGAAACGCCTCTGCTCAAGGTCTTTATGGGTGAAGACACACCGGAAATCCGCGCAAAGTTCCTGTCCACAATTCCAATCGGCCGGTTTTCCGAGCCAAGCGATATGGGCAATGCCGCTTGCTTCTTGTGCTCGGACGAGGCCAGCATGGTCACGGGCGTCTGCATGGCGGTGGACGGCGGCCGTTGTATTTAATGCGCGCAGCACAAGACCAGAAAACGCAAACAAGGGTGCAATATGACACAGAATGATAAGTCTTCTGATCCTCGTCCGCTTTGGCAATGGAGCGCGACAGAGATTGCGACCGCGACACACAGAGGTGCGTTGAGCGCGTCTGAAGTTGTGGAAGCTGCCTTGGATCGCCTGGATGCCGTGAACCCCGATTTGAATGCCGTTGTTGAGGTCTGCGTAGACGCCGCCCGTGCCGAAGCGAAAGCGTTGGATGCCAGCGACGCGCCCAAGGGGCCGCTGCACGGTGTGCCGGTCACGATCAAGATCAATGTCGACCAGAAAGGCCATGCGACAAGCAATGGCGTCGCTGCCTTCAAAGATGTAATCGCGCCAGATGATGCTCCCGTTGTGGCCAACCTAAGGGCCGCCGGTGCAGTCATCATAGGGCGCACCAACACACCAGAATTTTCATTCCGAGCAGACACCGACAATCCGCTATTCGGGCGCACGCACAATCCGTGGGGCCGCCATGTTTCGGCGGGCGGATCATCAGGCGGCGCAGGTGCCTCTGTGATGGCTGGCATCGGCGCATTGGCGCATGGAAACGACATTGGTGGCTCTCTTCGGTTTCCGGCCTCTGCAAACGGGGCTGTGACGGTCAAACCTGGGCTTGGTCGTGTGCCCGCTTGGAACCCAAGCCAAACCCGCGAAAGGGGCCTATTGGCGCAATCCATGTCGGTGCAGGGGGTCATCGCACGAACCGCTGATGACCTGCACCTGTCGATGCCAACGCTGATTGCAGCAGACATACGTGATCCCCTTCATGTCCCATTCCCATGGACTGGGACGGCGCCAGAGACGCCCATCAAGGTTGCTGTCAGCAAAAATGACTTTGGCTTTGGCCTGCATCAAGACGTCTCACTCGCCATCGACCGAGCGGCGTCCGCACTCACCAATGCTGGATACGTGGTCGAAGAAGTCGAACCGCCCTTGGTACGTGAAACTGGTGAAATTGGGTATAGGTCATTGTTGGGTGAAGTGAAAACCTTGCTTGGACCGGATATCCAAGAACATGGATCAGACATCCTGCAAGGAATATTCGATGATTACCATAAAGTCTTTCCGCCTTTTGAAGGTACAGAGCTTGTTTCGATGTTGGGGCAACGGTCCCGATACGCACGGGCATGGGCAGAGTTTATGGAAACCTATTCATTGGTTTTGTCGCCGTTCCTGCTGCAACCCTTCTTCGCACCCGCCAGAGATACCGAAGGTGTTGAAGGCGTGACCGAGGTTTTGGGGCAGGCCCATTGGTCGTTTGTTATGAGCTACCTTGGTCTACCCGCCGGCAACATTCCAACCCATGTTGCTCAATTGCCGTATGGCCCTGTGCCCATAGGTGTTCAAATCGCTGGTCAAAGATGGCGAGAGGATTTGATCGTGGACGCGATGCAAGCGATTGAGCGAGAAATTCCGCCAATGTGTACGACACTCTGGGCTCAAGTCATGAGTGAGTGTTGCACGTAATTATAGATGCGCCTTTCTGACATTTGTTGAAACAAGCGCCTCGTGCCAATCCGCGTCCAATGTATGTCGGGATTGTTTTAGAGCTGGAAACCGACACCCCGAAAAGCCGTGTCGGTAGTGTCCACGCTTATGAGAGCTATGTATCGTTGGAGTTTGCGCAAGGTACATTGCTGAAAGGCCATCTTGCTGTTCTTGAGGGCCGTGGAAGATACTAAGACACATCAATATGAAGAGTGTTTCCGACTTCGATAACACAGGTTGTTATGATTTCTTTGGACGCGCGCTGATTCCGCATATTTTTCAGGTCCCCGCGACGCGCAAGAGTGTCTTCATGCGCGATTGCGACTGATGGCGGTGTGAGAACGGTAATAGCCTAGAGAATTGGTGCATGTTGGATAAAAGCAGATTTTTTGGAAACCTGTATTGTCACATTGTAACGGCTTGGGGTGACAAAATATACATCAATCTCTTAATTAAAACGATACTAGTTCATCATGCGTCCTGGCGCATACATGGACGTATGATGTCTGGGTTGGACGCTAAGGGTACCGTCAGGAGAAACTAACTTGAGAAGGGCAGGGCGGCTTCACATCCTCTCCGTATGACAAAATGCTCTCCATTCAGGTGCTTTAAAACAAGCCCAGAGATCATTCACCTGGCTGTGATTTTGTCCCCCCTTTAGTTGACCATACCCGCTATTTTTGTAACGCGCCCGCACGCCTGCGCGGCGCTGCAAACATGTTTGTTTTGGCACGCGGTTACGCAGCTGTTTGCTGGCTGGTGCCACTTAGATCCGTTTAATGCGCTAAACATATTAGGTGTGGGGTTAGGTTGATTGTACAGCGCTAAATGAACGCCAATTCTACTCACGAGACAATTTCAAGCTAAAACGCGCCACTGCTCTCGCTGAGTGGCTTCAATGCTTGAATGCATAGATTCAGGCTGCATCAGCGATCTGATGCGAATTTTGATTTGTCTGACAGCATTGGTATATTTTTGGGTAGTATTATTCCAAAGCCAAAGCACGGCGTATTTGAGGCATGAAAGTATGATAAATTTGCAATAAAGTATAATCTTAACGTGCCTAATCATGACCACCAACCAACCCACCTCGGTTATTTATGTTACTTAAGTACTTACCGTAATCGTTTTTTTCGAACGTCTGTGCGCGCTCCAGAATCTGATCGCTTGTGATCCATTGATGCTGGTAAGCCACCTCGTCTGGTGATCCGATCTGCAATCCTTGGCGTTCTGTGAGGGTGCGAATAAAGTTACCGGCCTCTAGCAGGGATGCATGGGTTCCGGTGTCCAGCCACGCATAGCCACGGCCCATTTTTTCGATGCGCAGCGCACCGTCGTGCAGATAGGTTTCCAACAGTGATGTGATTTCCAATTCACCACGCGCCGATGGCGTGACCCGTTTAGCACGTTCTGGGGCGGTTTCATCCACAAAATACAGCCCCGTAACCGCATAGTTTGACGGCGGCTTGGTAGGTTTTTCAATTATGGATTTCACCGTGCCGTCGTAGTCAAAATCCACCACACCATAGCGTTCAGGGTCCGATACGTGATAACCAAACACAGTCGCGCCAGTTTCTTGCGCATCTGCCGCCGCCAACACCTGTGGCAGGCCGTGGCCAAAGAATATGTTATCCCCCAACACCATGGCAGACGGCGCACCGTCCAAGAAATCTTCCGCCAGAATAAAAGCTTGAGCAAGGCCATCCGGGCTGGGTTGTACTTTATATTCCAGCCGGATTCCCCATTGGCTGCCATCGCCCAGCAGGCGTTGGAATTGGTCCTGATCTTGGGGGGTCGTGATGATTAAAATCTCACGGATACCTGCCTGCATCAAAACCGTAAGCGGGTAATAAATCATCGGTTTATCATAGATCGGAAACAACTGTTTTGACAGGGCTATCGTCAGCGGATACAGCCGCGTGCCGGATCCACCCGCCAGAATGATACCTTTGCGCTTGGTCATTTTGTAACCTCCAAATCTTTCAATATCACGTGCAATCCATCGCGCCAATTGGGGCGTGCGATGCCAAAGACCTCCTTCGCCGCGCTGCAGTTCATCCGCGAATTCAGCGGACGTTTGGCAGGCGTGGGATAGTCTGTTGTTGGGATTGGTGTAACTTTTACCCGCTTGCCCGCCTGTTCAAAAATCGCCCACGCAAAATCGGCCCATGACACATCCGGCGCGCCACTGTAATGATAGGTGCCAGATTTCGACGGGTCCGCAATCAGCTGGTCTGCGATCTGCAAACACGCCGCCGCAATATAACGCGCAGGTGTTGGCCCGCCGATTTGATCGGCAACGATCGTTAACGCATCGCGCGTGTCCGACAAGCGCAGCATGGTTTTCACAAAATTCGCCCCATGGGCCGACACAACCCAAGAGGTGCGCAAAATCACATGCACTGCACCGCTGTTACGGATCCCAATTTCCCCCGCCAATTTGCTGCGTCCATAGGCGTTTTGTGGGGAGGTTGGGCCATGGGGGTACCAAGGTGCGACACCCGTTCCATCAAACACATAATCGGTCGAGATAGAGACGAACGGGATGTCGCGTGCAGCGCAGGCGCGGGCCATCGCCGCCGGTGCCTGTGCATTGATCAGATCGGCGGTGGCCTGATCGCTTTCGGCCTTGTCCACAGCCGTATAGGCGGCGGCGTTGATCACCGCATCGGGGGCGTGCGCGTCAATCGCGGCAGCACAGGCGGCGGGATCGGTCAGATCGGCGGCGGCGCGGTCGAGGGCTGTGATTTGCACAGCCGCGTCCTCCAGCGCGCGCAGTTCCGTGGCGACTTGGCCGCTGTGGCCGAAAACGAGGATCTTCATGCTTTGCCCAACCTTTCGCCCACGCCATGGCGGTTTTGCAAGGCGCGCCACCAGTCTTCGTTGGCAAGATACCAGTCGACGGTGCGCGCCAACCCTTCTTCGACGGTCACGGATGGCTGCCAGTTCAGTTCCGTACGGATGCGCGTCGGGTCGATCGCATAGCGCTGGTCGTGGCCGGGGCGGTCCGTGACGAATGTGATCAGATCGGCATGCGGCGCACCTTCGGGGTGGCGATCATCCAGCAAGGCGCAGATCATCCTGACCAGCTCCAGATTGCTGACTTCGTTTTCCCCGCCGATGTTATAGCTGCGGCCCAGTTCGCCCTTGGTCAGCACGGTCAGCAGCGCGTCGGCGTGGTCTTCGACAAACAGCCAGTCGCGCACATTGGCCCCGTCGCCGTAAACCGGGATCGGCTGACCGGCGAGCGCCTTGAGGATCACCACAGGCACCAGTTTTTCCGGAAAATGGAACGGCCCGTAGTTGTTGGAACAATTGGTCATGATGATCGGCAGGCCATAGGTCTCGCCCCAGGCGCGTACCAGATGGTCGCTGGCGGCTTTGGAGGCCGAATAGGGGCTGCGCGGATCATAGGGCGTGTCTTCGGTGAACTGGCCCGTGGGGCCAAGCGAGCCGAACACCTCGTCGGTCGAGATGTGGTGGAAACGGAAGCCGTCCGGCTTGCCAGCGTTCTGCCAATAGGCGCGGGCGGCCTCGAGCAGGGTATAGGTGCCGGTGATGTTGGTCTGGATAAACGCGCCGGGGCCGTCGATGGATCGATCCACGTGGGATTCAGCCGCCAGATGCATCACCGCATCGGGTTGATGGTCAGCAAAGATCCGGTCAAGCGCTGCGCGGTCGCAAATATCGGCCTGTTCAAACGCATAGAGCGGGCTGTCGGCCACGCTGGCGACGTTCTCAAGACAGGCCGCATAGGTCAGCGCATCGAGATTAACCACGCTATGCCCCTGCGCCACGGCCAACCGTACTACGGCCGAGCCGATAAACCCTGCACCCCCCGTTACCAATAACTTCATTTATACGCCCTCAAATGTGAATGGGCTGTCCAGATCAGCCAAACTGGGCGCTCTTGTGTCCTTATCTGACAAAACCGGCGACAGATCGCCCATATCCCAGTCGATCCCGATGTCAGGGTCATTCCACGCGACCGCCCCTTCGGTGGCCTGCGCGTAATAATCCGAACATTTGTAGATAATCTCGGTCTCGGGCGTGCGTGTGACAAAGCCATGGGCAAAGCCCGCAGGCACCAGCAACTGCTTGCCGTTCTCGAAACTCAGCTCGACCCCGAACCATTGGCCATAGGTGGGCGAGCCCTTGCGAATATCAACCGCCACATCGAACAGCGCGCCGCGCCCGCAGCGCACCAGCTTGTCCTGCGCATGGGGCGGTGCCTGAAAATGCAGCCCGCGAATTGTGCCCGGCGTCATCGACAGCGAATGGTTGTCCTGCACGAATGGAATGGTGATCCCGTGTTCCTCCAGCGCGCGGGCGCTATAACTCTCCGAGAAAAAACCCCGATGATCCCCGAACCGCGACGGCGTAATCACAACCAAGCCTGAAAGGGGCGTCTGTTCAATCTGCATGGAAGTTTCCCAACCGAATTAAAATAATGTGACGGTAGTACCCAAGAGTGAAAGGTCTGTCGATTGCTTCTGGGGTTTTGGCTTGCGATCAAGGCCGGCATTCATGCGGTTGGTGCTGGACGCTGGCACCTGAAAGGATAGAAACAAGCCTAGTCCCAGCCGGAAGGCCTGCAATGAAACTTCTGAAACTCAGCGCTTTGTCACAGATCGCCGATAATCCCGCTGATATGATTATCGACGTGCGGTCACCGTCGGAATTTGCGCTGGATCACATTCCCTGTGCGGTCAACCTGCCGGTGCTGTCGGATGATGAGCGTGCGTTGGTTGGAACGATTTATACCCGTGAAAGCAGCTTTAAGGCGCGCAAAATCGGGGCCGCATTGGTCGCGCAGAACGCCGCGGCGCATTTGAAAGGACCGCTTGCGGATATGACGGGCGGGTGGCAACCCTTGGTCTATTGCTGGCGCGGCGGGCAAAGATCGGGGGCCTTTGCGACGATCCTTGATCAGGTCGGCTGGCGGGTACAATTGCTGGATGGCGGGTATCGCAGCTATCGTCGGCTGGTGGTGGGCGCGCTTTATGACACGCCGTTGCCGCACCGGATCACCTTGATCGAAGGGGGTACAGGCACGGCAAAAACCCGATTGCTGCATCATCTGGCTGCGGTGGGCGAACAGGTCGTTGACCTTGAAGGGTTGGCCAATCATCGCGGGTCGTTATTCGGGTCGCAATTGGGCGGCCAGCCTGCGCAAAAGATGTTCGATACGCGGCTTGCCCAAGCCTTTGGCAAGCTCGACCCAAACCGTATGACGTGGATCGAGGCGGAAAGCAGCAAGGTTGGCGCGCGGATGGTGCCATCGGCGGTCTGGCATGCGATGTGTGCCGCCCCCCGGATCGAGATTACAGCCCCGACAGCTGCGCGCGCGCGCTTTCTAAGCACGGCATATCGTGATCTGACCAAAGATATCGGGCGGTTGCACAGTCAGATCGACCGGCTGCGGCCCTTTCATGCCGCCAGTACCATTGCCGCCTGGCAGGAGCTGGCCAATGAAGGCGATTGGGTGGCCTTGGCCGAGGCGTTGATTTCGGCCCATTATGATCCGCGATACGCCAAGTCGATCGCGCGGTCGGACAAAGCTGTGCGGACGATTACCCTTGAGGATCTTGAGGATGCGACACTTCTCCGGACCGCTCAGGACTTGGCGCAAACTGTCAGGTGACGGTGATCGGCCCATGGCCTGCGTGTACGGTCCCGATGATCCAGCCCTGAAGCCCCTCTTTTTTCAGTGCTCTTATCGCTTGGTCCGCGGCGCTTTGCGGAAGGGCGGCCAGCAATCCGCCAGCGGTTTGCGGGTCGTGCAAAAGCGTGTCGGTGATGCCGGTGGTCGGGGCGTTGGCGATGTTGGCGCTAAGCAGCGATGAGCCGGTACCGCCTTGCGACAGCGCGCGCGCACCTTGATACATTGGCACGGCGCTTTGCATGACTTCGGCACGGAGGCCGGATGCCGCACAAATCGCCTGAATATGGCCCGCCAGACCAAAGCCTGTGACATCCGTCATCGCATGGGCATCACGCAAGATGTCGGCCTGTCGTGATTGGGGTTCCTGCATATGCTCAAGTGCGTTTGCGACATCGCGCCCTTGGGCTGTGCCATCCATATGGGCGGCCATGATCACGCCGGACCCGATGGGCCGGGTGAGCAAAAGCACATCACCCACCTGTGCCCCTGCGACGGTGATCGGCATGGTGTCGCGGGTGCCGGTGAGGGTGAAACCGATGGTCAGTTCTGCGCCCATCGTTGTATGGCCTCCGACCAAGGTGGCACCGGCTGCGGCGAAAACTTCCTGCGCTGTATCCGTGATTTCCTGCAATGTCCGCGCCTGAAGAACAGGGGACATGCGCGGCAGGATCAGGCTGGACAGGGCTGATTGGGGCTGTGCGCCCATGGCCCAGATGTCACCCAAAGCATGAACTGCGGCGATGCGTGTCATTTGTACCGGATCATGCACCATCGCGCGCAGGTGATCAGTGCTAAGCACTTGGAACCCGCCGCCGGGTTGGCGCAAGATTGCCGCATCATCGCCCGCCCCTGTGACCACATCGGGGTGCGCCAAGGGTGCAAGGTTTGCGAGGGCATTGCTTAGGATGCCACCACCCACCTTGGCCCCGCAGCCGCCGCACAGGGGTTTTTCCTGCATTATTTCTCGCGCGCCAAGGGCGATTTCATCTGGAATGGTTGCAGCAGGCATCGCGGGCAAGTCGCCAAGCTTCTCCATAAAGGTCCGGTCGATGTGGTCTTTCCAGCGCCACAGCAGGGGACCGGAAAAAGCGAGGCCAAATTTTTCGGCCATCGCCGATTTTCCACCAAGCGAGATCAGTTTGAGGTAGTTCTTTTGCGGCTTGAAGGTTTTTCGCGCTCCACCAGTCAGGGCGGCACGCAAATTGTGGTGCAAAACGGGTGCCGCGCGCACAGCGAAAACGCCCGCTTTGGGACGCGGAGCAAAAGGCATCGTGGCGCAATCGCCCACAGCAAACAGGCTGGGGTCGCCCTTGACGGACAGGTCGGGGGTGGTTTCGATAAACCCGTCGATCAGGGGCAGATCGGTTTGGCCCAGCCAAGCGTGGGGAAACGCCCCCGCAGCCCCGACGGTAAACGAGGATTGCACGGGGTCTTGCGACCCAAGGATCACCTGATCGGCTTCGATCTTTTCGACCGTGGCATTGATGCGCAGGGTCACACCAGCATCGTGCATCGCCTGCAAAAGACGGTGGCGCGCACGTCCCCCCACGCCAGAGATTTGCGGGCCAGCCTCGATCACGGTCACTTGGGCGGGGTTGCCTGATTGCTGCAACGCATGGGCCATTGCCAGCGACAACTCGCAGCCCGCAACACCACCACCGATGATGGCGATTTTCGGGGCGACGGACCCTGTTTTGACGGCATCTAGAAACGCACGCCAACGGCGCGCATAGATGTCCAGCGGCTTGGCACCCACGGCATGGTCCGAAAAGCCGGGGATGTCCATTTGCGCCGTGATGCCGATGTCGATCGATCCCACATCATAGGCAATCGGCCCTTGCCCTTCGACGATGATCTGTCGGGCTTTGCGGTCGATATCGGTCGCGTGGGCCAAAATCAGCCGCGCGCCGGCGAAACGGCACAGCCGTACCAGATCAATCTCGAGGGTATCGCGGGTATAATGACCGGCAATATGGCCGGGCAACATGCCTGTATAAGGTGCGGTCGGGCCGGGGTTGATCACGGTCAATCGGGCCCCGGGCAGCGGGTCCATACCCCATTTGCGCAGCACCAGCGCGTGGGCGTGGCCACCCCCCACCAGTACAAGATCTTGGGTCAGGGGGATTTCTGGCGTTTTCATGGGGGCGCTTTCCGGGTTGGTCTGTTCTGTCTTACCCTGCCAACGGGGCAGGTCAAACCATGTAGCAGCGGTTGCAACCCAAAGTGATCTACGTGACAAAGGCGATACTGCTGTTTGATCTGCATAAAAGGCGCTTTTGATTGACCCTTCGCATTCTGCATACGGCTGATCTGCATCTGGACTCTCCGTTGCGGAGCCTTGCGATGAAAGATGACCGTTTGGCGGCGCAAGTGCGCAGTGCCAGCCGTCAAGCGCTTGAGACAATGGTGCAGTTTTGCATCGACGAAGATGTGCAGGCGTTTTTGATCGCTGGCGATCTTTACGACGGACAAGAACGCAGCGCCAAGACGGCCGCATATCTGGCGTCGCAGATGCTGCGGCTGGATGCTGCGGGGGTGCGGGTGTTTTACATCAAGGGCAACCACGACGCCGAAAACCCCATCGCAGGAGAGATCGCCTTGCCGCCGAATGTGCATGTCTTTGACGGGCGCGGAGGTGTGGTGCAACTGGGCGATCATCCCGTCTATATACATGGGGTCAGTTTTCGCGACCGTTTCGCCCCCGAAAACTTGCTGCCGAAATATGCGTCACCCGTGCCGTCATCAGTGAATATCGCGATGATGCATACGTCGTTGAACGGGGCAGAAGGGCATGACCCCTATGCGCCATGTTCCATCGCCGATCTGGCTGGGGCAGGGTTTGATTATTGGGCGCTTGGCCATGTGCATAAACGGCAGGTCCATGGTCAGGATCCATGGATCGTGATGCCCGGCATGCCCCAAGGCCGCGATATTGGTGAAGCCGGCCCCAAATCCGCCAGTCTGCTGACGATCGAAGCGGGGCAGATTTCGATTAGCGAAGTGCCAACGTCTATCGTTGAATTTCGCAGCTTTGATTGCAGCCTTGAAGGGGTCGAGACAGATGATGCCATCCGCGCGGCCTTGCGGGACGGGTTGCGCGCCCAAGCGGGCAGGGGGGCTGCGATCCTGCGGATACGATTGGTAGGTCAGACTGCTTTGGCGTGGCAGATACGGCAACTGGCCGATTTCTGGCGCGCCGAGATTGATACGCTGGCCGAAGGGATCGGCGGGCTTTGGGTTGAGAAACTGAGCATTGATCTGATGCCCCCGTCCAAGGTGGCAACAGACAGTGCCGTCGCTGAAGTGCATCAGCTGATGTCAGATATTTCGGCAGAGCCGGGTTTCCTTGAGGGGATGGGCAAAGAGCTTGAACAGATCCTTTCGCTGCTGCCCGCCGAACGGCGCCGCGAAATCGCACCGGATGAGGCTGCGCATGCGACATTGTTGCGACACCTTTCCGAAGACGCTGTCTTGTCCATGGTGGCCAAGATGCGGGGGCAGGGCGCATGATGCGGCTGCGGCACCTGAACCTCGAGACATTCGGCCATTTTACAGACCGCACGCTTGATTTCGGGGCGGCACCGCAGGGGGGATCAGACTTTCACATCGTCTTTGGCCGCAACGAGGCGGGCAAGACGACGTTGATGGAAGGGTATCTGCGCCTGCTGTACGGGTTCCCGCTGAACGAACCCTATGCGTTCAAACACCAACGCCCAAACCTGAGGGTCGGCGGCGTGCTGGACATTGACGGTGTGGAACATGCGCTGACGCGGCTGCCGAAACGTTCAGGCAATCTGGTGGACGCAGGCGGGCAGAGGGTTCCCGACGGGTTGCTGGGTAATGCGCTGCGGGGGCTGTCGCAAAAGGAATACCAGCAACTTCTATGTCTTGATGATGAAACCATCGAAGCGGGTGGAGAAGAGATCACCAAAAGCAAAGGCGATATTGGCAAATTGCTGTTCTCGGCTGCGGCGGGGATCAGCGACCTGTCCCAAGTGCTGGAGGAGGTACGTTCTGCGAACCGTCAGATTTACCTGAAAGGTGGCAGCAAATCCGATTTCGCCGAGCTGAAACGCCAGCATGACGAGATCACCAAACAGATCAAGGATCATGACATCACCGCGCAGGCCTATCGCGGGTTGCGTGTGGATCGGGATCAGGCTGTCACCACCGAAGATGGATTGCGCGAGCAGAAGAAGGACCTATCGCTGCGCAAACTGCGGCTTGAGGTTGTAGTAAAGGCCTATCCCTTGGCGGCTGAATTGCAGGCTGTTGAAACGCAGCTTGAACCGATTGCGCATTATCCCCGGACGCTCGATATCGAAAATGACCATCTGATCGCGCTGATCACGCGCAGGGTCGAACTGGTCGCTCAGCATGATCAGGCGGTGCAAGGCATTGCAAAGCTGACGGCGCAGCGCGACGGTCTGAACGCTGATCCGCAAAGCTTGGGGATCGCGGGGCGGCTTGACGCGCTTGGCACGTTGAAAAGTCAGTTCGAGGCGGGGCAGCTGGATCTGCCCAAACGCGAAACTGAATTGGCGCAGGAAATCGCTGATCTGCGGGCGCGCCTGACCATGCTCGGGCTGAACGTGTCGGGTGATCTTGGCCGTTTTGTGCTGACCGATCCTGAATTGACCGCATTGCAACAGGCCCGCGATGGTTTGCACGATGCGCACAAGGCTTTGGCTGCCGCCCGATCCGAAGCCAGCACTGCCCAAGACAATCAACGCGAAGCCGCGCGGTTGGTCGACGAGGCTGCTGGCGATGTGACAGGCGACCCCGATCTGGAACGGCTGATCCTTCAGGCCGAGGCTGATGATATTCTGGATAGATATAGTGCGGCGGAACATGAACGGACCACAGCCCGTCAGCGGTGCACCGCATCGTTGCAAAAGCTTACCCGTCAGGATGTGGTTTTTGCTGCCGTACCAAATTTGCCGCTGACACCTGACCAAGCGCAGGCCCTTAGCGGTGATCTGGCGCAGGCCGCACTGGCGCTGAAATCTGCCAAGCAATCTGTTGCCATGGCGGCCGCGCGTTGGGATGCTGCAAAAACGCGGATGGATATCGCGCAGATGTCCCCTGATCTGGTCAGTGATGCAACAGCAGCGCAAGCCCGTGCTGCGCGAGATACGCTTTGGGCGGCGCATCTGGACGCGCTTGATGCCCCGTCCGCCGGGGCGTTCGAGGGCGCGATGCGCGAGGATGATCGGCAGAACCAGCTCCGTGCGGGTCAAAGCAAAGAGTTGGCCGAAATGCGGCAGGCAGAGCGTCTTGAGCTGGAAACCCGTAAAGACCATCAGGCGGCCTGCGAAACCTGCACCCAAGCGGAAGCGGACATGAAGGCGTTGCACGCCCAACTTGAGGTGCATTTACGGGCTGTCGGCCTGCCCGATACCCTATCAGCTGGTGACTTTGCCGCTTGGGTCGGAGATGCCCAAGTGGCCCGTGCGGCAGCTCAGGCGTTCACTTTGCTGCAAGACGCACAGCAGGCTGTCATAGAGCAGGCGGAGCACTTGCGCGGCGCGCTTTCCGCGAGCCTGAAGATGGAAGGCGCGTCCCTTGCCGGACTGATGAAGATCGCCAAGTCCCAGCTGACGCGATTGCAGGCCCAGCAACAGGCGCTGAAACTGGCCCAAGGTGCCTTGCGCACTGCGACCGCAGAAGCCGGACGGCGGGATGCATTAGAGCAATTCGCCCAAAACGAGGTTGAGCGCGTCCTGACCGCATGGCGCAAGGCTGTCGCTGACCATCTGCCCGATCTGGAAACCGATGTGGCATCATGGGATGGCGTCCAAGCGTTGCGTTCCGTGCGGGAGGCTGATGTTCGCATCCGCGGCTTGCGGCGCCAGATCAACGGCATCACGCAAGACAGCGCCAAGTTTCACGCGGAACTGGACGCGCTTGGGGTGGGGGCGGCCGATACCCCCTTGCTGGATCGCTATGCCGGGATGCAAAATAAGGTTGCCGAAGCCGGGCAAGTGGCGCGGCAGATCAAGGAACTCGACGAACGTTTGGCTGATCTTGAAGCGGACCGGACCAGTGTGGATCAGGCCCTGACGGTACTGGACGAACAGGTCGCTAGTTTGGCCGGCCTCTTTGACGATACGATTCCAACGGACGGCCTTGAACAACTGCGCGCTGCGACCACCACCGCCCAAGAGGCAATTGCCCTGCGCAGCCGCATACAAGATATCCAGCGTACACTCATGAATACACTTGGGGTCGCGACCATAGGCGAAGCCTTCAAGATATTGGAGAGCCATCCCTTAGAAGCGGCGCGGATCGCGTTGGATGACGTCACCGCAGAACTTGACCGCCTAGATCCCGAACTGGACCGCGCCATCGAAACCCGCACCGGCGCGCAGATCGCGTTTGACGCCGTGGGTGGGGATAATGACATCGCGCTGCTGACGGAAACCAAGCGGACGTTGGAAGAACGGATGCAGGCCGGGCTGCTGACATATATAGAAGGGCGCGTCGGGCATGACCTTGCCGAAGAGGCGATCCGCCGGTACCGCGACAGCCACCGCAGTGGCATGCTGTCGGCCACCGAAAAGGCGTTCGGCGATCTGACCCAAGGGGCCTATAGCAAGCTGACGACCCAACCGGGGGCAGGAGGCGATGTGCTGATGGCTGTTCAGGCTGCCGACGGCGTATCAAAAGAAGCGTCTGCTATGTCGAAAGGCACGCGCTTTCAATTGTATCTTGCCCTACGCGCGGCCGCCTACGATCAGATGGCAGCAAATGGCACTGTGCTGCCATTCTTTTGCGATGATGTCTTTGAAACCTTCGACGAAGACCGCACCCGCGCGGCCTGTACCTTGATGCAGCGCATAGGGAGCACGGGTCAGGCGATTTATCTGACCCACCACCAACATGTAGTGGATCTGGCCCAAGAGGTTTGCGGTGATCAGGTAAAGCTGCATCTTCTGTAAGGTGATTCCGCCGAAGTTCGGGAATCACGGACCCGATTTGCTACGATTCCCGATCAGATGAATCACTTTGAGGCCGCAAGATCCGCCTTCAGGACCTGATAACGCTCAAATTCACCAACATCAGCCCGAGGGCTGCATAAATTTGCACGTCAAAAGGCCAGTAAAACAGGCGTTTATTGCAGTTTTTTGACTGAATTGTAAAAAATAGAAAAAAGGGGTTGCGGGTATTTGGAAGTAACCTTAGAACGCCCCTTACCGGAGACGCAGCGATGCGGGTCTGGAGCG